>TARA_R110001606_G_scaffold91128_3_pt1 | contig 97304 bp, 74 predicted proteins | sample TARA_R110001606 | Tara Oceans TARA_R110001606 (sample SAMEA4398315) | marine metagenome | biome: Polar Biome; feature: [SRF] surface water layer (ENVO:00010504); material: water (ENVO:00002006), including particulate matter (ENVO:01000060) such as... | depth 5 m
TATTGCCTGTTTTGGGCGTTACGGCGAATAAATCGTTTAGGAACATGAGGTTGGGATGGATTGATTTTGGGATATGGTCTCTAAGAGCCTCTGATTCCGTAGCAATAACACTGACTTGTAATCAGTAGGTCCCGAGTTCGACTCTTGGTGCCGGCACCAGAAAGTAAAAAGCCCTGTCCTTTAAAGGACGGGGCTTTTTTTTGCGTGGTTCAAATCCTAAGCAACAGCCATCATTCTCTGATCAGCCTGTGCGTACGTCTAAGGTAGTGCGCCGCCACGGCCCGTAAAGAACCTGAAGTTTCGGTCGTCGACGTTGTTGAAAAATTCGAAATGCAGTTCGAAGCTGCTGTTGCTGAGAAGGCACAAGGCGTTGCTAAAGAAAGGGAACAGATGACCCGTTTCAATCGTGTGGCGTTTGTGCAGCTTTAACCGCCGATAAGTAGCAGGATAAAACCGGACCTCTCCGAGCTTGATAGCGATAATGAGGTTGGTGATCCCCAGCGGACGCTCCTTTACTAGGCGGTGGTCGAGGAAACCGTGAAGTCTCTCGATGTTTTAAACGTCGTTCCAGTACGGCTCGCCGTCGGGTCTAGGCAATTCGGGCTGCTACAACCTGGAGATTGCCGAAGTAGCCCTTTTGGGTGGTGCCCTGCTCAGCTGCTGAGCTGGTGCTATGATGGATAGCGAACTTCGATTTCGAACCTCACTCTGACCAAGGCGGCTCCCAATTGATATTACGCAACGCTGTTCAGCTAATCTGTTATCCCAATCGTATTGGCAATAATCTCACCGACCTGCATACGGCGATCAATCGTCATTTGTCTGATGCCATCGGTGGTATTCATATTCTGCCGTTTTTCCCCTCCAACGCCGATGGCGGATTTTCTCCTTTGACCCACAAGGAAGTTGATCCAGCCTTTGGCACCTGGGATGACATAGAGCGGTTAGCCGCCGAATATGACATCTGCTCGGACCTGACGGTCAATCATATTTCCGATGAGTCCGAGCAGTTCAAGGACTTCCTCGAAAACGGCCTCGATTCGCCCTATGCGGAACTCTTTGTGCACGTGAACCGCTTTGGCGAAATAACCCCGGATGACCTGGCCAAGATCCATATCCGCAAGGAGAAGGAGCCCTTCCGTGAGGTGACCTTCGCTGACGGCTCCACGGACCGCGTCTGGTGCACCTTTACCGAGCGCCAGATCGATCTCAATTACGAGGCGGATATCACCTATCGTTTGATGGAGGAATACATCGAATTCCTGACCAGCAAGGGAGTGAAACTGCTGCGTCTGGATGCCTTCGGCTACACCACCAAACGGATCGGTACCAGCTGTTTCCTGGTCGAGCCGGATGTCTATCGAATACTCGAATGGGTCAACGAGACAGCCGCGCGTAATGGTGCCGAGTGCCTGCCGGAGGTGCACGACCACACCAGCTTCCAGTACGCGATCAGCCGCCGCAACATGCATCCCTATGCCTTCGCCTTGCCGCCGCTGATGCTTTACACGCTGCTTGATAACAACAGCGTGTATCTGAAGAACTGGTTGCGCATGTGCCCGCGCAACAGCATCACGGTGCTGGATACCCATGACGGCATCTGTATTCCGGATGTAGAAGGGGTGTTACCCGATGACAGGATCAAGGAGCTGATCGACAACATCAATGCCCGCAGCGCGGACCCGATCCTGCGCCGCTCCGCGGCCCGGGTGAACAGCGTGGGCGCCATCTATCAGCTCACCTGTACCTTCTACGATGCGTTGATGAACAACGACGACAGCTATATCGCCGCGCGTGCGATCCAGTTCTTCACGCCCGGTATTCCCCAGGTCTATTACGTGGGTCTGCTCGCCGGCTGTAATGACGAAGAGCTGATGAACGCCACCGGCGAGCTGCGCGACATCAATCGTCATTACTACACTCTGGATGAAATGGATGAAGCGATCGAGCAACCGGTTGTGCAACGGTTACTTAAGCTGATGCGTTTTCGCTCCAATTATCCTGCATTCGACGGTCGCTTCGAGTTGAACTATTCGAACGATTCCAGCGTGGCCATGGCCTGGCGGCATGGGGATTACTATTGTCATCTGCTGGTGGACCTCAACTTCAAGACCGCAAGAATTACGTATCTGGACGAGGAGGATTTGAGCGAGAAGCTGTTTACCTGCTGATTGATCAGTCAGGCCGCTGTGCGCGGCCATTAAAAGAGCAGCCATCTGCGGCCTGGAGCTTAACCTTTGGCTGCAGAAACAGGCGGACTAGGTTCCGTTTCGGCCAGTTCGCGGCGAGCGGTCGCGACGAGCTCATCCGTGGCTCGATTGAGATCCAGCACGTCATCGTCGGGAACCGGTAGTTGCTCCTTGAGCAGCTCGTCGATACGCAGCACCTTGCAGTAAACGGGGTGTTTGGTCCCGAAATAGGCAAGCTGGCCCTTGAGCGTGTGAATGCTGCGCTGCAGGCTTTGTATGTCATTTTCAGCCATCGACTGCCGGATACTTTGCCAAAGGCTATCGTTATGCTCGACCAGCAGTTCGAGGAAATGCCTGATCAGGCTCATGTTGCCATCCATTTTTTCCTGCAGGGAGGCGTTGATCACTGACTTGGACTGGCTTGACGAAACGACCGGCGCCCGGTGGCGCGACAGTTCTTCCCTTCGACGCTGCAGCAGCTCGACCAGTTCAATCAGCGTTACCGGTTTGGCGATGTAACCATCAAATCCGCGGGACATTATGGCCTGACGCTCAGCTCCACCATTGAGGGCGGTGCAGGCAATCATTGCCGGTTGCGTCAGATTGTTTTGGGTCAGGTTGCGGAAGCGTTCAAGAAATTCGAAACCGTCCATTCCCGGCATGCGGATATCGACAAAGGCAATCGCAATGTCCTGGCTGTACGGAAGCTCCAGTGCCTCCTGAGCCGAGCTGGCCAGCCGCACATCCTTGACGCCCAGGCTATCCAGCAAGCTCTGCATCACGCGCAGGTTGGTCTCGTTGTCATCTATCACCAGGATCGGGCCGGTATCGGCAAAATCAGCTTCTTCGATCAGCCTGGCATTTTGCTCTCTTGAAGTGACCAGGGGCTCTGCAGGCGCCATTGCAACCTCGAAGGTAAAGCAACTGCCTTCGCCTATAGTGCTCTCGAGCATCAGTCTGCTGTCCATCCGACGCAGAATCTGACGGGAAATCGACAGACCCAGCCCCGCCCCCGCCTCCGGCGCGTCCAGATGACTGAAGCGGCGGAATATCCGCTGTTTATCTTCTGGCCTGATGCCCGGGCCCGTGTCGCTGATGCTGAATTTCAGGCTGAACTTGTGATCATCCGCTGGTGCTGACACACAGCTCAGCAGGACGCTGCCCTCGCGGGTAAACTTGATCGCGTTGCCGACCAGATTCATCAATACTTGACGCAACCGCTTGGCGTCGCCATTGAACCAGCGACCGGCCAGAGTGTCGTCGACCTGCAAACGAAGTTCGAGTCCTTTTGCCGCTGCGTTGGTTTCGAACAGAGTGAAAACTTCCTGCAATACCTCCTGCGGACTGAACGGATCAAGGTGTATATCCAGAATGCCCGCCTCAAGCGCTGACAGATCTATCATTTCATTTAGCAGGTTGAGCAAATGCTCTCCCGACCGATGCAATATGTTGATGTCCTGACGAAATGCCTCTGGCACGCTGCGAGCGAGGTACTGGGCGATACCCAGGATGCCATTTAGTGGCGTACGTATTTCGTGGCTCACATTGGCAAGAAAGCGGCTTTTCATCTGGCTTATGCGCTCGGCCTCTGCATGGGCGTTGCGCATTGCTTCCTCCTGCCTCTTGCGCAGGGTAATGTCGGTCTGTACCGCGATAAAGTGGGTCAGTTTTCCGCTTTGGTCATGTGCCGGCTGAATATCCAGTTCCTGCCAGTATTTCCTCCCATCCTTGGCATAGTTGAGGATTTCCTGGCGCAAGCCTTGCCCGCTACGCAGATGCTCGCCAATCCGCAGCACTGCTTGCTGGTCAGTTTCCTCGCCCTGTAAAAAACTTCCCGGCCGCTGGCCCAGCACTTCAACTAGCGCGTAGCCGGTGATGCTTTCAAAGCTGGGGTTGACCCATTCTATTTGCCCTGCCGCATCGGTGATGATGACTGGGTTCTGGGTAATGGATGCCACTTTTTCCAGCAGACTTGCTCTGAATGAAGCCTCGCTGGCTTCCTGTCGTGCACGATGTATGTCTGCCTGATCATCGATCACGACCAATAGCTTGCGGTGCGAGCCCGGTGGCGCTTCGCTCGAGTCCGGGATCAGCTGCACATTCGCAATTGACGCAGCGCCCTGGGGGAAAACCACCCGGGTGTTGCTCCAGCGCCTGGGCTGATCCGATCCATCTTGCACGAGCTCGAGCAGGTCGGCGTTGTCCACGTTCGGCAACAAATTGCGAAGCATCTCGAGGGGCTCCGCGCCACCACCCGTATAATGTTGATCCCAGGCCGTGTTGGTAAAGACGGTAATGCCGCTGTCGAGATCCAGCAGGCTGACCATCAGGTCGCAGCGTGCAAAAAGCTGTGCCAGCCAGGCATTTATCTGTTGTCTGTGTCGTTGCTCGATCAGCTTGACTGTCTGCCGTCCGAGCAGAGCGAGCATCTCCTGCTGGAAGGCAGTAATTTCCGCGGGTTTTTGACCCAGTGCGCAAAGCGCGCCGATCCTTGCTCCCGAGCTCAGGCGTAGCGGTACTCCTGCATAGAAGCGTATTCGCGTCTCGCCTGCCACCAGAGGGATGTTGGCAGCGCGAGCATCTTTCAACGTATCGGGGATTACCAGGATGTCGTCGCTGGAAATAGTGTAAGTGCAAATCGATTCGTCCCGGCGGGTCTCGCACACATCAAGCTTGCCCTCCAGTGACTTGAACCATTGCCGTGAATGATCGATCAGCGTAATCGCAGCGAAAGGCGTGTCGAACACCAGAGCCAGCATTCGCGTAATATCATCGAACTCCTGCTCGGGAGGCGTATCCAGTATGCCGATACGATAAAGCTGGATAAGGCGTTCTGATTCGTCGAGATTAGGGTCGGAAACAATCATTTAGAGTTTTCGCTGATCGAATTTTATATGGGCAGACATATCTTTTTACCATGTTTTACCACCAGCGTTCATTGAACGAAGTTCCGATCCGGGCGCGGAAACCTTGAATTGTCTCTGGCAGAAACTTCCCAGGCGCTTCACCTAGCGTTTAAAAAGAGGTCGGGTTTTCAATCCAGCAGTGGCGAATTGTCTTCGAGCATTTGCAGGCGCATCGCTTGCGCCGCGGGTGACAGCGTATGTCCGGCACGGCTGACCAGTCCGTAGGCTGAATGCTGGTCAAAGCTGGCCTCTTTCATGGGTAGTACGACCAGGCGGCCGGCGCTGACGTCTTCGGCCACAACATCTCGGAAAGCCATACTGATCACGTTGCTCTGCGCGACCAGGGTCTTGAGCACCATGAAGTTGTCGCACTGGATGCTCACCGGGTGTTCCATGCCGGTAAGCTCACTGAGCTCCTGCGCGATCTTGCCGGGCATCTGGGTCGTGGCAAGGGGAAAGTCCAGCAGTTCATTGATGGTCAGGTCCCTGCGCCGGGCCAGTGGATGTTCCGGCCGGCAGAAGATGACGCCGCCATAGCTTCCCAGGGGCTCTATATTCAGTTGAGGGTCTTTCTCTAGGTCGCGAACGTCGGCGACGAATAGCTCCAGTTCGTCACGCAGCAGACGCTCACGCAGCCCCAGCCAGTTATCGATGATCAGATTGACGCGCACTCGAGGCCAGTGGCTGACCATACGTCCCAGCGCCTGCGGCACCAGCCTGGCGGCGGGGTAGGGCCCGCTGCCCAGCAGCAGCTCACCTGCTTCCAGATTACCCAGTTGGCTAACTGCATTTTCCAGTGCAAGGCTGCCCGCCAGAAGTCGTTGAGCGTGTTCCAGTACCACCTGCCCATGCACCGTCAGGCTGATGCCACGGGTATGGCGGTCAAGCAGCCGGCACTCCAGGCTGGCCTCCAGAGCCTGGATACTGCGGCTCAGAGCCGGCTGGCTGAGATGGACAGCCTCTGCGGCCCGGGCAAAATTGCCATGCTCAACCAGTGCGGTGAAGTGGCGTAACTGCTGCAGGTTTGTCATGCGGCCTCTGCATTGAATGAGATATTAAAATGCATTGGAATTATGCCTCTGCTTTTGTCAGCCTGCCAATATCGGCCATCAAACAATAATTCTGCGTATAAAACGCGAGGAGCATGAAATGAATCGGCGCGATCTACTGAAGTGGGCTGGCGCGCTGTCTGCCGGCAGCCTGGCCTCATCAATCACTGCACGAGCCGCGCTCTCCGGTACACATGCGCGCGGAACTGGGGCAGCGGCCCCGCGTGGGGAAAAGCTGAATATTCTGCTGATCGTCACAGACCAGGAAAGAGCCTTCATTGATTTGCCCAGCGTCGTGCATCTGCCTGGTCACGAGCAGTTACTAGCCTCGGGAGTGAGTCTGGATAATTTCCACGTCAACACCACGCCCTGCTCACCGTCTCGATCGGTCATGTTCACCGGCCAACACACGCAGAAGACCGGGGTGATCGCCAACATCGGCTTGCCCCCGTTCAACGAGCTGGGAGCTAACATTCCCACCCTTGGCCACATGTTGCGCGACCAGGGTTACCACACGGCCTACAAGGGCAAGTGGCACCTGTCGCACATACCCGAGTCCAGCGATCTGACCTATGGTGTGGTCCGGCCGACCACTGATGAGCTGCTGCCCTATGGTTTCGCTGACTTCAATCTCAACGGTGATCCCCATGGCTCGCACTTGAGCGGTTTCATCTTCGACAAGGTGACCGCCAGCGATACCGTGGGCTGGTTACAAGACCACAAGGACGATCAGCAGCCCTGGTTTTTGGCGGTCAATTTCGTCAACCCGCATGACATCATGTTCTATAGCTCCGGGCCGGAGCAGAAAAAATCCCGCCTGCGACAGAACTACCTTGGCCCGATCTCCGCCGGGCCCGCTACCGGGGTCTATGCCAAGCAATGGGACGTGCCGTTACCGAAAAGCTTCTATGCCGATGATCTGGCTACCAAGCCCTGGGCGCATCGCACTGATGTGGCGATCTGTAACCAGGTATACGGGCACATTGCGCCGGATGACGAACAGGCGTGGCAGGGGTTGCAGAGTTATTACCTGAACTGCATTCGCGATGTGGATCAGTCCATTGCCCAGGTACTTGCCGCATTGAAGGAGAGCGGCCGGGATCAGGACACCATCGTGATTCTGACGGCGGATCATGGTGAGATGGCCGGAGCCCACAAGCTCCGGCAAAAGGGCCCGCACATGTACAAGGAAAATACGCGGGTCAACTTTATCGTGCGCCATCCTGACATCCAGCGGGCGCGGAGCACTCCCGCCCTGGGCTCGGCAGTCGATATCGTCCCAACCGTGCTTGAGCTGGCCGGGGTTAAACCCGAGGTTCAGGCCGAGCGTTATCCGCAACTGGCCGGGGTTAGCCTGGCGTCGAGTCTGGGTGGTGCCGCCATGCGTTCAAAGCGGGATGAGCGCGGGCACCTGTTCAATTACGGCGTAGTGATGTATCTGGATCCGGAGTTCAGCGAGGCTGTGATGACCCATTCCGACACGGTTTCTCCATGGGCGATTATCAAGGAGTCACTGCGCCAGGGGCAGCTCGGACCATCTCGCGATAATCGGGCATTGTTCCGGGGGATTCATGACGGGCGCTACAAGTTTGCCCGTTATTTTGCACCGAGCAATCATCACACGCCCGAGGGTCTGGATGAGCTGATGAGCAATAATGATCTGGAGCTTTACGACACTGAGGCCGACCCTGATGAGTTGAATAATCTGGCGGCCGATCCGATCGCCCACCGGGGTGTGATAAACGATCTCAACCAGCGTCTCAACGGGCTGGTGAGTACCGAGGTGGGCGTTGATGATGGGCGCGAACATCCTGGACCAACCTTTATGTACGGCTGAGGAGTGACCCGCTCCTGTTCCTCAGATTATCAGTCCCTGCAGTTGTTCGCGCAGCATATCCGGGATGGGTGCTGGGCGACTGCTTGCCTGGTCTATCACCACCATCACGCTGTTTGCTACTGCCTGTAATCCATGCTCGCCGCTTGCGCAGCCGGTAAACACAAATGAGCTGTTGCCGATGCGATTGATGCCCGCGCGCAGGTCGACCGGTTTCCAGCCAGCGTGAAAGTGCAGATAGCTGACATCCATGGAGGCGATCAGTATGCCCAGGCCGCCAAGATCCAGGTGGCGAATGGCGCCAAAGCGTGCCTGTTCCATGTAGCGAGCCAGCGCAGCCTCGCCACGCTGGCTATCGGCGTCGAGATCGGCGTAGCGGGGCGTGAGCTGCTGGACGACCGGGAAGGTGGCTACCGAGCCGACGCGCTCCACATAATCCGCAGCTGGCAGCAGCAGGGCTTCGCCACTAGTCATGGCTTCCAGTCGCTCACGGGTAGCAGCGGGCAAATCGACCTGCTTGCCGTTCTCATAAGCGCCCATCAGCGCCTGCTGGGTGCCCACATGTTGATCGTTCTGAAACAGATCGCTGCGCACCCTGTAGCTGTCATTGGAACAGGTTTGCACTTGTATCTGGGCTTTGACCTCGCTGCCGTACCAGGTGACCTGGCGAAAATCGGTAACGCAGCGCAGCGGTCGCAAACGTACCGTATCGGAGAACCAGGCGTCGGGGCCAAACAGGTCCAGGTGAGCCTGCAGTCTTGCTTCCTGATGGAGTTGATAGATACGCGAGTTGTTTACGTGGCGCCAGGTGTCCAGGTCGGTAAAGCGCGGTGTCAGGCTGCAATGAAAGGTGTTTTTATTGTCTGTCATGGTGACGCGGTCATCCTGTGCATGATTCTTGTCTAGCCATCAAGGATCGGCATTTGAGCGCTGAATCGCAAGTTGCCAGGGCCATGATAGGCAGCGTAAATGGACGGTCATCTTGTCCGTGCAGTGCGTCGGGGCTGACAGTTCTGGCGCGATGGCCTACAGTTCCCGTTGATTCCCCATCACAGGTTAAGGACTGAGGTATGAAAAAAGCAGGGATAGCCGTCGCGGTCGTGGTTGCACTCGGCGTGGCTGGCACGGCAGGTGCGTGGTACACCGGTACGCAAATTGAACAGGTACTGCGTGATGCGGTAGCGCAAAGCAACGCACAGATAGAAGAAGCGATGCCCGGTGCGTCAGTGCGCATGGAAGTAGCTCAGTTTGAGCGTGGTCTGTTTTCCAGTTCCGTCCGCTATGAAGTCACTTATCCTGGGCCAGATGAGCAGGGCCCTGTGACCCTTGCTGTACTTGACCGACTCGAGCACGGTCCCTTCCCTGTGTCGCGTCTTGCCCGATTGCAATTGATACCGGTGATGGCCACCAGCAATGCGGTACTGGAGCGCAGCGAAAGGCTCGAACCTCTGTTTGCAGCCAGCGGTGACCAGACGCCGGTGCGCATCACCAGCACCCTGGGTTATGAAAACAGTGTGGACGGCCGTTTCAGCGTTGCCCCACTGACTTTCCAGAACGAGAAAGTAACAGCCGAGCTGGCTTCGGTGGCCCTCGACTTCGCCACCGATGTGGGGGGTGATGCGGTGGTTCTCGAGGGGCAGTGGGATGGCGTACGTGTAACCTCACAGCCCGATCTTGAAAAGTCGTTCACACTGAATCTGTCGGGGGTGACGCTCTACACCGATCAGCAGCGCGGCTCAGCGGGTATCTACCTGGGTGAAGGACGCCTGGCAATTGAAGCCTTGCGGCTCGAGAGCGAGGGAACCATGGTGCTGGAAGGATTGACGCAGAATACCGTTCTCAGCGAAGACGCCGGCAACCTTGCAGGTGGCATTGATTTCGGCTTGGCGAAGGTCATTTATGATGATCAGGAGCTGGGATCGGCAGAAATGAAGTGGAGTTTTTCACAGTTCGATCAGGACGCTACAGCCGAGATCAATCAGTTGTATAACGAACTGAATATGAGTGTTTATCGGGGTGAGGAACCACCCGAGCAAACCGAGCGCTGGAGACAGGCTTTTACTGCGTTGTTGGCCGCACAGCCAAAACTGGCGCTGGATCTGCTGGTGATTCGCACGCCAAACGGGGAGAGTCGAGCGCGAGCCGAGGTGCAGTTGTCCAGTCCCGATTCCTTCGATCTTGCCTTGCCAGAACTGTTGCCACAATTGCTTTCGAGGGTTGATTCGCACGTGCAGATATCCCTGCCAATGCTGCGGGACATGATCATGAACAAAACCCTGTTCGAGCCGGATGCGGATGCTGAAACGGTTGCCGTGGAAGCTGAGGTGATGGTCGAGATGCTGGCGAGTATGGCTGAAAACACTAACCTGGCCCGCAAGGAAGGCGACAATCTGGTGACCAACCTGATCTACGCCGATGGCGAAATCGAACTCAACGGCGAGGCAATTCCGGCACAGGCGCTGATGGGCATGTTGGCGCTAGTCAGTCCAGCCAACCCAGAAGCAGCAACAGAGTAAGGAGTCAGGCGTTGAAGGCAACAGCGGCGGCGCTCAAGAGTCAGTTTCAGCGACTCTTGATTCCCGCCGGTTGTCATCTTTCCTTACTGAGCTGCGATTGCGGGTAGCGCCAACTCGGCTCAGTATCGGGTGTCAATTGTCCGAAAAAGGTTCCTTGCCTTGTCACCCGCCAGACCACCTTCTGCTTCCTCAGCCCGCCGTTTTCTGCGGCTAGCCGGCACTGCCACGCGTATCGCCGGTGGCGTATTCGGTCAGCGGATTTTGCGCGGGCGCTCAGGGATCGACTGGCAGCCTGTTGGCGATCTGCTTGCTGAGGTGCTGGGCGACATGAAAGGCCCGGTTCTCAAGCTCGGACAGATGGCCTCGCAGTGGCACGACCTGTTGCCGGAGCCGGTCTCCCGGGCCCTTGGCTCTTTACAGAACAGGGTCCCAGCGCTGCCCTACGACCACCTTCAAGCTCATCTGCGCCACGTTTATCAGGGTGAGCTGACAGACTATTTTGAATTTATCGATGAGCAGCCCTTTGCGGCGGCATCTTTAGGCCAGGTGCATCGCGCCCGCGGGCTTGACGGTGAGGCACTGGTGCTGAAGATCCAGTACCCGGGGATTGCGGACATCTGTGCAGCTGATCTCAGACAGGTGCGAAGGCTGTTACCGCTAGGTCGTCTTTTTCGTGCGCCTGCGGCGCAGCTCGAAGGCATTTACCGTGAGCTGGAGCGGACAATTCACGCAGAGCTCGATTACGCAGCTGAAATGCAGCGACTCATTCGGTTTCGGGACTTCTTTGCTGACTGGGCTGGCATACTCTTGCCGCGTCCGATTGAGCCCCTGTGCCGACCCGGTGTGCTGGTGCTGACGGATGTGCCGGGTTTGCCCTTCGCAGAAGTCGGGCAGGCGCCATTGGAGGTCCGAAAGCGGCTGGCCAACACGTTGCCTGCATGGCTTGCTGCGCAGGCCTTTGATCTCGGTGAGCTGCATGCAGATCCCCATCCAGGCAACTTTGCCTATACCGCTGCCGGTGAGCTCGTGGTCTATGACTTCGGCTGCGTGCAATCGGTCCAGCCGGTCGTTCTGGCCGCCTATGTAGAGACTTTCAGGGCTTTGCAGTCAGGCAGTGCGGAACAGCTGGAGCGAGGCTTTCAAGCCTTGGGCACCCGTCAGCCGCAATCACCGCCGCCCTGGGCGCTCTACCGCAATCTGACACATTTGCTCAAGCCGCTTCTGCAATCGGGGGGGCTCTGGGACTTTGCTGATCAGCCGGTACATCAGGAAATTCAGCGATTGATACCCGATGCGCTAGCGTCTCTGGGGAGTCTACAACCGGCATCGGGCACCTTACTTATAAACCGGACGCTGGAGGGGCATTACTGGAGTCTGACGCGTCTGGGCGTCAGCGTGCCGGTGGCCGATCTGCTCGAGCAGCAGATCGACCGCGAGGGCCGGGCTTAGAGCTGGAAGAAGCGGACCTTTTCTTTCAGTTTTACAGCGAGTGCCGATAGCTCCCGACTGGACGAAGCGACCTGGTCGGACCCTGCGGAGGTTTCCTCCGTGGCCTGCTGTTCTGAAAAAGAAATAGGGTCTGGTTAGCGGAGAGGCAGACAGGATATTTGGGTTGGCATGCGGCGCTATATTCACCGCATGCCGGGCTCCTCAGGCAGCGGGCCGCTCGCCCAGAAATACGCCGACCCGCTCCAGCGCGATGTCGGCCACCTTGAGAATGCCCGTATTGGCCTGGAACACATGCCAGCATTCGGGATAGCGTTCCAGTTGCACGTTCACGCCCGCAATGCGCGCCTTTTCGGCCAGGCGCAAGCTGTCGTTGAGCAGCAATTCGTCCTCGCCGACCTGAATCAGCAGGGGCGGCAGGCTAGTCAGATCGGCGTTGATGGGTGACAACTCCGGATGGCCTCGGTCCATCCCGGGAGGACAGAACAGATCTGCCGCCTGCTCGATCCAACTGACGTTCAGCAACGGGTCTCCAGCCTGAGGGGCGTGCATCTGCTCGGCGGTAAAGTCGACCACAGGTGAGAAGCAGACTAGCGCGCCGGGCGCCTGTTCGCCCTGGCGTTTCAGCTCCAGTGCGGTGATGAGTGCCAGGTGCCCTCCGGCTGAGTCGCCAGCCAGTACGATGTCGCCAGGTGCGTAGCCTCTGGTGAGCAGGGCCTTGTAGGCAGCCACCGCGTCGTCCCGTGCCGCTGGAAAGGGATGCTCCGGCGCCAGCCGGTAGTCAAGCACGCACACATCCCGCTGGCCGGCTCTGGCCAGGGCCGCGGCCAGCCCTCTATGGGTCGCGGTTGACCCAATAAGGTATGCGCCACCGTGCAGATAGAGAATGACCCTATCTGATCCCTCGTGGATTCTGTGCCATTCGCATGGTCTGTCCGCGATCAGCTCGCTGCTGCGTTGCACTCCACCACTAACCGGCATGGCGGCAGTCAGGATGCGAATGACGGCCCGTTGGATCGCTATAGGTACACCGGGGCGTATCAAACCGCGGAATAACAGCCGCATTGCTCCGCGGATAATGGCGCGCAGTAGTGGCTGGGCCGGGTTGTTGTGGGTGTAATCAGCGTGCACATTCATAGTCGTTGAGCTCCGGGTTCCGGGTAAGGCGACGATAGCTGAAGGTGTAGCCCGGCCAGTTGTTGGTTTGCTTGCCCTCTGCGGTCTGGTACCAGCTGTCACAGCCGCGGCTCCAGATCGTGGTGCTGATGTCGTCTTGGATCTGTACGTTGAAAGCGCTCTGTACATCAGGCTTGACGTCAATGAAGCGCAGCCCTCTACGTGCCAGGGTCTGCATGCAGCTAACTACGTAGTTGAACTGGCTTTCCAGCATGTAGATGATCGAGCTGTGACCCAGGTTGGTGTTGGGGCCATAGAGCACGAACAGATTGGGAAAGCCGCTGATGCTGATGCCCTTGTAAGCTTCTGCGCCGGCGCGCCAGGTCTCGTTTAAATCGTGACCGCCGCGGCCCTTTATCGTCATCGGCGCCAGAAAGTCGGTGGCGGCGAAACCAGTGCCAAAGATCATCACATCGGCTCTGTGCTCCTGCCCGTCCTTGGTTTTTATCCCGTCCGGGGTGATAGCCTCGATATCGGTGGTGATCAGTTCCACGTTGGTACGATCGACGGCCGGGAAGAAATCATTGCTGATCAGCATGCGCTTGCAGCCCATCGGGTAGTCTGGCACCAGTTGGGCGCGTTTCTGCGGATCGCTCACGCCCTTTTCCAGGTGCTTGCGAAAGCTTCCCTCCATGACCTTCATCAGCGATGGGAAACTGATAAACGCCAGGGCGCGCATCTCGTGCGTCAGGTAGTGCCCGCTGCGGCTGAGCTTTTGCAAAACCGGAAAACGTCTGAGCAACGCTTGCTCACGTTTGCCGTAGCGTCTGTCCGCCTTGGCGATCACATAGGGTGCGCTGCGCTGGAACAGCATCAGCTTGCTGACCTCAGGTGCGATCTGCGGGACGAATTGGATTGCCGAGGCGCCGGTGCCGATGACGGCCACCTGCTTGCCTTTCAGATCTATATCATGGCGCCAGCGCGCGGAGTGGAAGGCCTCGCCGTTGAAGCTGTCGAGGCCGGGAATCGAGGGGTAGATCGGGCGATTGAGCTGGCCGCAGGCGGTCACCAATGAGCGGGCCCGGTATTCGCGGCCATCGCTTGTGGTGACATGCCAGAGCCCGCTCTGCTCATCGAATTGGGCCTGACTGACCTCGGTATCGAACGCTATGCGCGGGTAAAGATGATACTTACGGGCGCAGTGGCGAATGTAATCGTGTATTTCCGCCTGTGGCGAATAGCGGCTGGACCACTCGGCGCGGGGTTCGAATGAAAAGGAGTAGAGGTGTGAAGGCACGTCACAGGCAGCGCCTGGATAGCTGTTGTCGCGCCAGGTGCCGCCGACATCGCCGGCTTTTTCCAGGATCAGGAAATCGCTGATCCCCACCTTGTCCAGACGAATTGCCAGACCTATACCGCCAAAACCCGCGCCAATGATCAAAGCGCTTAACGGTGCTTCCTGTTGTTTATTATTAGGCATTATTAACAGCTCCTTCGGGGCCGGGGACCGACCTTCTCTATCGTATCCCTTACTCGTTCACGGGGAGACGGCTGAATGGCCAGCAATAACGGGATTTCAGTCAGCCCTTCGCAGAAAGACCACGCAATATATTGTTGTGACTAATGAGTCATTATTCCTGCGATCAAGGCACGGGTGTTGGAGGCACCTGAAGAGTATCTTATGCTGCCTTATTACAATTCACCGATACACGTTGTCGATTCATTGAGGAGACCAGCCCGTGACCGATCTGGACGCATTCCGTCAGGAAGTTCGCACCTGGCTTGAAGAGAATTGCCCCAAGAGCATGCGTACTCCCTTCTCCGCTGATAATGATCAGTGTTGGGGTGGCCGTGATTTCAAATTCAAGAGCGATGAGCAGCGTCAGTGGCTCGAGCGCATGGCCGACAAGGGCTGGACTGCGCCTGACTGGCCAAAGGAATACGGCGGTGGTGGACTGAGCCGGGAAGAGCACAAGGTTCTGCGCGAGGAGTTGTCACGTATCCAGGCGCGCCCGGCGCTATCCAGCTTCGGTGTATGGATGATTGGTCCAGCGATTCTCAAGTTCGGATCGGAGGAACTCAAGCGCCAGCATCTGCCGAAGATGGTTCGCGGCGAGATTCGCTGGTGCCAGGGCTATAGTGAGCCGGGTGCCGGTTCCGATCTGGCCGGGCTGCAAACCAAAGCCGAAGACATGGGCGACCATTTCATTGTAAACGGCCAGAAGATCTGGACCTCCTACGCCGACAAGGCCGACTGGATGTTCTGTCTGGTGCGCACCAACCCGGATGCTAAAAAGCAGATGGGCATCAGCCTGGTGCTGTTCGACATGACTACCCCGGGCGTCAGCACCAGACCGATCAAGCTGATCTCCGGAAGCTCGCCATTTTGCGAGACCTTCCTGGACGATGTGCGGGTAGAAAAGGACCAGGTAGTCGGCGAGATCGATGCCGGTTGGACCATTGCCAAGTACCTGTTGACCCACGAGCGCGAAATGATTGGCGGCATGGGCCGCACCGCGGCAGGTCAAAAAACCCTTCCCCAGGCAGCGGTTGACGCCTTGGGCCTGGAAAATGGCAAGCTGGCTGACGGTTACCTGCGTAGCGATATTACCCGTTGGGAGCTCGATGCCAAGGCATTTGAATTGACCTCCGAGCGCGTACTCGATGAAGCCAAGGCCGGTCAGGGCGTGGGTCACGCTTCTGCAATGCTCAAGTATTACGGCACTGAAGTGAACAAGCGGCGTCAGGAGTTGCTGGTTGCCCTGCGTGGTAGCAATGCGATGGTCTGGGAAGGCGAGGCCTGGAACGAGGGCGCGGTACCGCGCACCTGGTTGCGTTCCAAGGGCAACTCGATTGAGGGCGGCACCTCGGAAATCCAGCTCAACGTGATTGCCCGCAATATTCTCGGGCTCCAGTAGAACGAATCGAGGACAGATCCAATGGCAGCTTTGGTACTTAACGAAGAACAACAGATGCTCCGGGATGCCGCACAGGGCTTCCTGAGCGAAAACGCGCCTATCAGCCAGTTGCGTAAATTACGCGACGAGCGTGACGAAACCGGCTTTTCTGCTGATTTGTGGAAGGGCATGGTGGAAATGGGTTTCGCCGGCACGCTGGTCGATGAGGATTTTGGCGGATCGGCCTTTGGTAACGTCGGTATGGGCCAGGTATTTGAACATGCCGGCCGTAACCTGAGCGCGTCTCCGCTTCTGTCGACCGGTGTGCTTGGTGTTTCGGCGCTACAGATTGCAGGCTCCAAGGCGCAAAAGCAGGAGCTACTCCCCGCCATTGCCGAAGGCCGTCTGCTGACAGCGCTGGCAGTGGATGAGACGCCGCGGCACGCTCCAAGCCGGGTTGCTACGACTGCCCGTCGACAAGGCGACAAGTTTGTAATTGATGGCCAGAAATCTTTTGTGATTGACGGTCACGTCGCGGACAAGCTGATCGTGTCGGTACGCACCAGTGGTGAGCAGGATGATCGCGAAGGAATCAGTCTGTTGCTGATTGATCGCGATACGGCGGGTGTCAGTGTTGAGCGCACCATTATGGTCGACAGCCGCAATGCGGCCATTGTGCGTTTCGATAACGCCCAGGTCAGTGCCGAGGCGCTGCTGGGTGACATCGATCAGGGTTTCACGACGCTTGAGAAAGTGCTTGATATTGCCAATGCCCAACTGGCAGCCGAGTTGCTCGGGATTTCTCTGCAGTCCTTCGAGGTCACGGTCAAATACCTGCAGGAGCGCAAGCAGTTCGGCGTGACTCTGGGATCTTTCCAGGCACTGCAGCATCGTTGTGCTCATCTGTTCAGCGAGCTTGAACTGGTCAAGTCGGTTGTGATCAAGGCGCTGGTCGCGCTGGATGAGCAGGACCCGGAAGCGCCAGTACTGGTTAGCCTGGCCAAGGCCAAGAGCAGCGAAGTTGCCGAGCTGGCGACCAACGAGGCTGTGCAGCTGCACGGCGGCATGGGTATGACTGACGAGTTCGATGTCGGCCTGTTCATGAAGCGCGCCCGGCCAGTGCAGGCCCTGTTTGGGGACTATCGTTTCCACGCTGATCGCTTCGCTCGTCTGCGTGGTTACTGATAACGACATCACGTAGTCGCGATACACAAAGGCCGGTCATTTGACCGGCCTTTGCGTTTACGGACCATGGTAGGGGTGGTCAGACCTTCTGCCAGCCATTAATCTTCGCACTTCTCTTACTGGCCACTCGAGGCTTTCACCATGTTGTTGCGCGGACTCACCTGGCTGATTGTATTTCAGTTGCTGGGCAGCGGCCTCAGCGTTCTGCTGTTGCCGTTCCTGCCCGGGCCGATCATCGGCATGGTATTGCTGGTGATCTTTCTGTGCCTGCGCGGTGGTACCGGTGAATCGCTGGATATGGCTGCGTCTGGCCTGCTTAAATACCTGCCATTGATCCTTGTCCCCCCGGCTGTCGGGGTCATGGCCTACGGCAGGGAAATTGCCGCCGACGCGACGGCGATCATGGTAGCCCTGTTGTTGTCCTTTGTCCTCACCTTGCCATTATGTGGCTGGTTGATGCAGAAACTGATCCGGCGTCAGCGCGATGCGGGAGCAGGTCAATGATCGGAAGCTGGACTGAAGCCTGGCAAGCGATAGCCGGGCACCCACTGTTTTTGCTCGGACTGACTCTGGGTGCCTACCAACTGGGCCTGGCGCTCTACGAAAGCACCAGGCTGGCTATTTTTCATCCGGTGCTCGTATCTGTGGCCATTCTGGTGGTGCTGTTATGGATGCTGGGTGTCGAGTATGCGATCTACCGCGAGGCGGTCTGGCCGCTGGTTATCCTGCTGGGACCGACCACCGTCGCCCTGGCTGTCCCTTTATATCTAAACCTGCGGCGCATTCGGCTGTTTTTCTGGCCAGTGGTCATCACGCTGTTGCTGGGAGGGCTTTTTGCTACGGTGATTACGCTTCTGATCGCCTGGGCTCTGGGCGCTGAGCACATGATCCTGATGACCCTGGCGCCCAAATCGGTGACTTCTCCAATTGCGATGCTGGTTGCCGAGCAGCTTGGCGGTATTGCCGCGCTGGCGGCGGTTTTCGTGATGTTCACCGGCGTACTCGGACCTTTGCTGGGACCCTGGCTGCTGCGAATCTGCGGGGTGACCGAGCCTGCCGCCTGGGGTATGGCAATGGGTATGACCGCCCACGCGGTGGGCACCTCTCGGGCTATCGAGGAAGGCGAAGAGCAGGGCGCCTTCTCGGCGTTGGCGATGAGCCTGATGGGCGTCGCTACTGCTTTGCTGTTGCCTCTGGCTGTTACCCTATGGGTTACGCTGGCCTAAACCTAACGCTGCGGCAATTCACCACCTGTCCTCGATCTGGATCAAGGCGCACACTGAGCTCTGGAACATTCCGGGCTCTGATGCAGTCACAATCACGATTCTTCTATGTTGTCCTGCTGTCTGAGCCGGACTGTCGGCGTCATTTATTTCCATAAGGAGCTGTGCTCATGGAACTCGACCCCCTCCTGCTGTCGCGTATCCAGTTTGCGTTCGTGGTGTCTTTTCACGCTATCTTTCCGGTATTTACCATCGGTCTGGCGTCCTTTATCGCCTTTCTGGAGATACTTTTCTTCAAAACGGGCAACCCGGTATGGGAGCGTCTTTCCGCTTTCTGGGTACAGGTCTTCGCCGTTGTGTTTGGCATGGGCGTGGTGTCGGGTATCGTCATGTCCTTCCAGTTTGGTACCAACTGGAGTAACTATTCATACGCGGCGGCCAACTTCCTCGGTCCGGTACTCAGCTATGAGGTGATTACTGCGTTCTTCCTGGAAGCAGCCTTTCTCGGTGTGCTGCTATTCGGTCGAAACCGCGTGCCCAAGGGCGTTCATCTGTTTGCTGCGTGCATGGTTGCGCTGGGTACGTTCATATCCTCTTTCTGGATTCTGGCCGCCAACAGCTGGATGCATACTCCGGCGGGGGTCGAGCTACGCGACGGCGTGTTCTTTGTAACGTCCTGGACCGAAGCGATCTTCAATCCTTCGTTTCCCTATCGCTTCATGCACATGGGGCTGGCTTCGTTCCTTACCGGCGCCTTTGTGGTGGCGGGGGTCAGCGCCTGGTATCTGCTGCGCGGACGGGAGGTTGAAGTGAATCGCAAGGGGCTGTCGATGTGCCTCTGGTTGATTCTGATAGTAGCTCCGACGCAGGCGGTAGTGGGTGATTTCCATGGCATCAACACCTTGGAGTATCAGCCGACCAAGGTAGCTGCGATGGAAGGCAACTGGGAGACAACCAAGGGTATGCCTCTGCTCCTGGCTGCATGGCCGGATCGGGATACCCAGAGCAACTTGTTTGAAATCGGTATTCCCAAGCTGGGCAGTATGATTCTGACCCATGACTGGGATGGAGAAGTGGCTGGCCTCAAGGAGGTGCCGGTCGAGGAGCAGCCCCCGGTTGCGCTGGTCTTCTGGTCGTTCCGGGTGATGGTCGGCCTCGGCCTGCTGATGATTGCGACGGCGCTGACTGGACTGGTGCTGCGCCGCAAGCAGCGCTATTGGCAGACGCCGTGGTTCCTGCAGACGTTGCGTCTGATGAGTGTGACCCCGTTCATTGCTGTTCTGGCTGGCTGGATTGTCACTGAAACCGGTCGTGCTCCCTGGCTGGTCTATGGCCTGATGACCCACGCAGAGGGGGTTACGCCCTCCCTGACCGGTCCGATGGCCCTGTTTACCTTGATCGGTTACGTAGTGGTATACGCAATGATTTTCAGCGCGGGCTTGTATTACCTCATGCGCGTCCTGCAGGACGGTCTGGAAATCAAAAAACATGCGGACGATGTGGACGAAATTCACCGCCCGGCCCGCCCACTGTCGGGTAGCGACGTTGCATTTGACCAGAAGGGGACCTGAGCATGGACATGGAAATCTTCGATTTGTCGATGATCTGGGCAATGATTATTGCCTTTGCGGTGATCATGTACGTGTTGATGGATGGCTTCGATCTGGGCGTGGGAATGCTGTTTCCCTTCGCCCCGGACGAGGACGCGCGTGACGTCATGATGAACTCGGTAGCGCCGGTCTGGGACGGCAACGAAACCTGGCTGGTATTGGGCGGCGCGGGTCTGCTGGGTGCGTTTCCACTGGTCTACTCGATTCTGTTGCCAGCGCTCTATATCGGCGTGTTTCTGATGCTCGCGGGCCTGATTTTCCGCGGTGTAGCCTTCGAGTTTCGTTTCAAGGCCAGGAGCTCGCGCTATCTGTGGAACTGGGCCTTTGCGGGTGGCTCGTTCCTGGCGGCGTTTGCCCAGGGCGTAGTGGTGGGCTCCTATATTCAAGGTTATGAAACTGAGGGCCTGGCCTATGCGGGAGGTGCCCTCGACTGGCTGACACCCTTCACAGTAACCACCGGGATCGGCTTAATGGCAGGTTATGCGCTGCTTGGCTGCACCTGGCTGATCATGAAAACCGAAGGCTATATTCAGGAATGGGCTTACGGTCTGGCACCCTGGCTTCTGGGAGCAGTGCTAGCGATCTTTGCCATCATCAGCATCTGGACGCCCTCGGTGGACCCTGCCGCGTTCGAGCGTTGGTTTGCTCAGGTTCGCTGGATCTGGATATTCCCGCTATTGACTGCCTTTTTTGCCTTCCAGATCTGGAGAGGTTTGAAAAAGCGCCGCGAGGCAATCCCGTTCATTGCCACCATGGCAATGTTCGCCGCGACCTATTTCGCCTTGCTCTGGACGCGCTGGCCTTATGTGATTCCGCCCAATTTCACTCTCTGGGATGCGGCCTCAGCGCCAGAGTCACAACTGTTCCTGTTGCTAGGCATGTTGTTCGTGATTCCGATTATCCTCGCTTATACGGCATGGACCTATTGGGTGTTCCGCGGCAAGGTTCGTGTAGGTGAAGGCTATCACTGAGTCCGGTCGGCGCAGTCGCGACTGGCTGCGGCAACAGGGCCTGCCGATCAGGCCCTGGTTACGCGCTACCGTGGTATTGGGGTTGTTGCATACACTGGCTATCGTGGCGCAGATGGGGCTTGTTGCCTGGATGGTGCATGCCCTGCTTGTTGCCGAGTTGCCATACGTCGCTCTGCTCTGGCCGGGTGTGGGCCTGGCACTGGCCATTGTGCTCCGTGCCTTGATGCAATATGGCCAGGAACGGTGCGCCCAGCAGGCAAGCGCCAAGGTTCGCCAGCGGGTTAGGGCGCAACTGGCCGAGCATTGGGCTCAACTCGGGCCCGTGCGTCTGGCTGACCGTTCCAGTGCGACTTTGACCAATCAATGGGTGGAGCAGGTCGAGTCGTTGGATGGTTACTACGCCCGTTATTTGCCACAACAGTGGCTCGCGTTACTGTCTCCCTTAACGATTTTACTGGTGGTCTTTTGGCTCGACTGGCTGGCGGCCCTGTTTCTGCTGTTTGCCGCGCCGCTGATCCCGCTGTTCATGGCGCTGGTGGGCATGAGTGCCGAGAAAGTCAGTCAGCAGCATGTGCTCGAAGCTGGTCGTCTGGCCGGGCATTTTCTCGATCGAGTGCGCAGTCTCACCAGCCTGCAATTGTTCGGTCAGGTGAGGGCGGCCACCCTATCGGTAGAGACCGCGGCTGAGCGCTATCGTGCGGTGACCATGCGTACCTTGCGCATTGCCTTTTTGTCTTCTGCCGTACTGGAGTTTTTCGCCTCGGTGGCCATCGCAGTAGCCGCGATGTACATCGGCTTTGGCTTGCTCGGTTATATCCAGTACGGACCGGCAGCGCAGCTGACCTTGTTTTCCGGATTATTCATCCTGCTGCTTGCACCGGAGTCCTTTCAGCCGCTGCGCAGCCTGGCCCAGTCCTATCACGACCGGGCTGCGGCATTGGGGGCGGCCGATAGCCTGGGTGCGTTGCAGCTCGAATCGTCGGGCCTCGATCAGACTGAAGATCTTAGCCCCGGTGCTCCTGACAACCGGGTTTGTATCCAGAACCTGACACTGGCATATGCCGGTCGCGAACGGGTACTCGATGATGTTTCGCTGGAGATTGCCCGGGGTGAGGTCCTCGCTCTGGTGGGGCCGTCAGGGTCCGGTAAGTCCAGCCTCCTGCATTGTATGGCCGGATTTGTGCAACCGGTAGCGGGAAGCATCAGCCTGTTTGGTCTGTTGCCCGGTCGGCAGCCTGTTGCCTGGCTCGGACAGCGGCCTTTTCTAATCCAGGGTACCTGGGCCGAAAATCTGCGTCTTACTGCACCTGACGCCGACGAACAGAGCATGTTGCGCGCTATCGAGGCTGTCGGGCTGGGACCTTTGCTGAGGGCGCAGCCAGAGGGTTTACATACGCCTCTGGGCGAAGGTGGACGCGGTATGTCCGGTGGTCAGGCGCAGCGCCTCGCGCTGGCGCGAGTGTGGCTGTCTGACGCCGAACTGGTGCTGTTGGATGAGCCGACGGCCAGCCTCGATGTGCAAAGCGAAGCGGACGTCATAGAAGCCCTGCGCGCGCTGGCAGGCAAGGGTAAAACATTGGTCATCGCTACTCATCATCCAGCCCTTATGGCGCTGGCGGGTCGGCGTATCGAAATCGCCCAGGGGAGGCTCCTGGATGTTTGACCTCAGGCCCTGGTTACAGATGATCATGCAGCGCCGTGGACGCCTCTGGGTGGGTGCGCTGCTGTTGGCGCTGACGCTGTTCAGTGCGGTGGGTCTGCTGGCGCTATCAGGCTGGTTCATCACCGCCACAGGGGTGACCGCGCTGCTGTGGGCGGCCGGTCAGCGGGTGATGTTTGATGTCTATATGCCGGGTGGCGGCATCCGCTTCTTTGCCTTGACGCGCACCGTTGCGCGGTACTGCGAGCGGGTTTTCAATCACAACACGGTGCTGAGCCTGCTCGCGGATCTGCGCGGCAGGCACTTTTCTGCTCTCGCAGCATTGGACGGCGCGACCTTGAGCCGTCTGCGGGCAGCGCAGTGGCTCAACCGGTTGACGGCTGACATTGACACCCTCGATACCCTGTACCTGCGTTTGCTGGCACCGCCTTTGGTCGCCCTGTTGGGCGTCGTGCTGGTCAGCGGTCTGATCGCAGTTTTTCATCTTTCACTGGCGTTGCTGATTGGTGTGTTGTTGATTGCGGTCCTGTTGGTGCTGACCTTGGGCATGGCGCGGATTGGACTGCACTACAGCGCACGGCGGGTAGAGCAGCTTGACGGCTTGCGTGTGCAAGCCGTGGAGCAGCTACAGGGACTGGCTGAGCTGACAGCGGCAGGCACCCTGAAGCAACACCGACAGCAGCTACTCTTTGGCAGCCAGCAGATGCTCGACGATCAACTGGCACTCCAGGGTCGTATTGCCTTTGGTCAGGCGCTGGCTACCCTGGGCGTGATGGGCGCCGTGATGGTGGGCTTGTTTGGTGCCATTCAGGCGTATACCCAAGGACTGTTGTCAGGGCCGGTGACGGTTATGATCCCGCTGGCGCTAATGGCCTTGAGCGAGGGCTTTGCCGGACTGCCCGCCGCTTTTGCCCAGTACGGTGGCACGCGGGCGGCGGCCAGGCGTCTGAATCAGCAAACGGCAATGAGTACGGTTTTGACTGATCCTCAACAGCCGGACGTCGTACCGACTGATCTGGCCCTTCACTGGCAGGGCGTATGCGTTCAGTACGCAGGCCTGCAAAACGTGAATCTGACGCTCAATCAGGGAGAGCGGCTGGCGTTGATTGGGCCATCCGGCTGTGGCAAATCGACATTGGCTGCTTTGGCTGCGCGTCTGATTGGTCCGGCGGCTGGCCAAATGAGGGTGGGCGGCACTCCGCTTGATCGACTCTCCCTTGAGCAATGGCGTAGACACATTGGCTATCTGACGCAACAGACCGAATTACTCCATGACAGCATCGCGGCCAACCTGCTGCTGGCCGACCCGTCCGCGACCGATGAGCAGCTTTGGCGGGTGTTGGAGATGGTTGATCTGGCCGATCTGATCGAGGGCTTGCCTGGGAGGCTCAACACCTGGGTTGGCGAGTCAGGTAAGCAGTTTTCGGGGGGAGAAGGCCGGCGACTGGTCCTCGCCAGAGTGCTACTCAAGGATGCCCCCATAGTGATTCTGGATGAGCCCTTTAGCGGGCTGGACGCGCCGACGCGGGAGCGGGTAGCTACACGTATGGAGCCGTGGCTCGCAGGGCGCACAGCGCTGTTTCTGGGGCATGACGCAGCGTTGCTGCCAAAGGCCGACCGGGTAGTGGCGGTGGCCAGTCTGTAAGTATCTGGCCTGGTTTGGGCGGGAAGATGCGCAGCACTCTGCTGACGGATTTCCCACCCTCCTGGCTCGATGCGTTACCAGGTATCCACAAACGGACGCAGTCCCTTGCGCAGGGATTCAGTGGGCGCAGAGTTGAGACCGCGCAGTAACCAGTCGCGAGTTTCCAGCGGATCGATGACCGCATCGATTTCCAGGAAGCTGGCCATACTGACGCCCTTGCCACGCTGATAAAGCTCGGCGACCAGTTTCTCATACAGCGCGCTACGCTCACTTTCGTCTTCAATAGCCGCCAACTCCTTTGCGTAACCCAGACGCACGGCACCCTCCAGCCCCATCGCACCAAACTCACTGCTGGGCCAGGCGATGGTAAACAGTGGCGCCTGGAAGCTTCCGGCGGCCATTGCCTGAGCGCCCAGGCCATAGCCCTTGCGCAGTACCACAGTCATGAAGGGAATCTGCAGGCTGGCGGCAGTGACGAACATCCTCGATACATGACGCACAGTTGCCTGCTGCTCGGCTTCGGGGCCAACCATGAAGCCGGGTGTGTCGCAAAGAGATACCATTGGCAGACCGTGGGCCTGACATAGCTGCATGAAGCGCGCAGCCTTGTCGCCGCCGGCCGCATCGATCGCGCCGCCCAGGTGCATAGGGTTGTTGGCTAACAGACCGAAGGGACGGCCTTCGATACGGATGAGCGCGGTAATCATGCCCGGGGCAAACTGGCGGCGCAGCTCCAGCATCGAGCCGCTGTCAGCCAGTGTTTTGATGACCTGGCGGATGTCGTATACGCGCAGGCGATTCTCCGGGATCAGGTGCCGCAGTTCCCGCTGGTCGGCGGTCTCCCAGCTTTGCATGTCGCCCTGGAAGTAGGACAGATATTGCTTGGCTATCCGCGTGGCTTCGGCCTCGTCGGAGACGACGATATCGACCACGCCGTTGGGACCCTGGACACTGGTCGGTCCGACCTGTTCCGGCGTATAGGTGCCCAGGCCGCCGCCCTCGATCATTGCAGGTCCGGCCATGCCAATGGTGGCGTTTTCGGTAGCGATCACCACATCGCAGCAACCCAGCAGCGCAGCGTTGCCGGCAAAGCAGCGGCCGGAAACGACCCCTACCAGCGGCACCTGCCCGCTCAGGCTGGCCATGCGCATGAAAGTGGTACAGTCCAGTCCGGCCACGCCGACCTTGTCGATATCACCTGGCCGGCCGCCGCCACCCTCGGTAAAGAACACCACGGGCAGCTTCCACTTTTCCGCAAGATCGAGCATGCGGTCGGTCTTTTTGTGGTTCATTGCGCCCTGGGTGCCGGCGAACACGGTGTAATCGTAGGACAGCGCCATACAGCGGCTGGCATGCTCGCCAAACAGGTCGGCGTTGATGGTGCCGATACCGTTGATCAGGCCGTCCGCTGGACTCATTGCCAGCAGCTCTTCATGGGTGCGGCGACTGCGCTGGGCAGCCAGGGCCATCGCGCCGTATTCCTTGAAGCTGCCCTCATCAAGCAGGTCCGCCAGGTTTTCGCGGGCGGTGCGCTGGGCGGTCTTGCGCCTCTTTGCGACAGCAGCGGGGCGGTGCTCATCGGTCAGATCTGCATGGCGTTCAAGTACTTCGGCGAGATCGGCGCGAATATGCGCAATGTCGACCTGCTCTTCATTGGACTGCGCGGTTGCTGCCACATCGGCGGGCTCGAGAAACAGTAGCGCACTGCCCTCGAACAGACTTGCACCCGGCTCTACCAGCAGCTCACGAACGATCCCGCTTTGCGTCGCCTTGACCTCGAATTCCATTTTCATGGATTCCATCACGGCCACCTGCTGGCCGACTGCAATGGCGTCGCCAGTTTGAACCGACAGCGCTACCAGCACACCCTGCACTGGCGCACTGAGGGGCTCAGTACCGGGTGGCGCAGTGGCCTGGCTCTCGCTCTGCTGGGCGCGTGTGTTTTTCTGAGCGAAAAACAGGTTCGGATGTGCACTCTCGCCCACCAGCTCACCCGCATGTTGCTCGATAAATCCGGTAGTAACCTTGTTGGCCTGAACCTGGGTATTGCCCAGCAGATTCTGCAGGAAGGGCAGATTGCTGCTGACGCCCTCCAACCTGAACTCGCACAGGGCGCGATAGGCGCGGCGCAGCACGGACGGATAATCGGCGTCAGCCTGCACGATCACCTTGGCCAGCAGCGAGTCGAAGCTGGGACTGGTGGTGTAGCCGCTGTAACCATAGCCGTCGACGCGGATGCCCGGACCACTGGGTGGCTCGTAGGCAGTTAGAGTACCGCCAGCAGGACGGGCGCTGCCATCGGCAGCCATGCTTTCCAGATTGACCCGCAGCTGTACCGCAAACCCGCGCGGTGCGGGTATCTGTGGCTGGTTCAGCTGTAGATTGCTGAGCGTCGCTCCGGCTGCCAGACGAATCTGGATCTGGGCCAGATCCAGGCCGGTCACGGCCTCGGTCACGGTGTGTTCAACCTGAATGCGAGGATTGGCTTCCATGAAAACAAAATCACCAGCGTCTTCATCAAGCAGAAATTCGAAGGTGCCCAGGCCGCGATAGCCGACCGCCTTGGCCAGGGTTAGGGCCGCTTCCAGCAGCTGATCGCGCTGCGCGGGTGCCAGGCTGGGGCTTGGTGCGACTTCCAGAAGCTTCTGGTTGCGCCGCTGCAGGGTACATTCGCGCTCCCATACATGGCTCACATGGGTGCCATCGCCGACGATCTGGACTTCGATATGTCGCGCGTTACGAATAAGTCTTTCGATGTATAGCTCGCCAGTACCAAAGGCCGCTTGCGCCTCGGAAGTGCAGCGGGCATAGGCTTCATCGAGTTCATCCAGGCTGAATACCGCGCGCATGCCGCGACCGCCGCCACCAGCCAGGGCCTTGAGCATCACTGCGCCGCCGGGGCCCTGATCCTGCAGAAACTGTCTGGCTTGCTCGAGGCTGGTGGCTTCGTTGGTGCCCTGGCCCAGCGGCACGCCGCATTGACTGGCCAGGCGACGGGCGCTGGCCTTGTCACCGAAGGTCTCCAGTACTGTGGCGTCGGGTCCGACAAATACGATGCCCGCGGTCTGGCAGCGTCGAGCGAAGTCCGCGTTTTCGCTGAGAAAACCGTAGCCGGGATGGATTGCGTCGCAGCCCTGCTCTTGCGCTACGGCAACAATCTGCGCTGCATCCAGGTAGGCGCGGGCACCGCGCCCGCGAAGCGCTAGAGCCTGATCGGCCTTGCGCACATGCAGGGATTCACTGTCATCTTCGGCGTAGATTGCGACGGTATTTATGTTCAGTTCGGCCGCAGCGCGGGCCAGCCGGATGGCGATTTCACCGCGATTGGCGATCAGCAGACTCTTGAAGTTCATATCAGATCCATTCCTGCAGTTCCTGTTTTTTGACCTTGCCGGTCGCTGTCATGGGTAAGGATTCGACCAGCCGGATTTCGGGTATCTTGTAGACAGCCATGGCTTGCTTGCACCACTGATGCAATACGTCGGCTGTCAGCCCGCTGGCGGGCTTGGCGACGATAAAGGCCAGGGGCATTTCGCCGCGCTTTTCGTCGGCGCGGCCGATGACCGCTGACGCAAGAATGTCAGGATGCTGGCCGAGCATGGCCTCCAGCTCACTGGGGAACACGCTCATGCCGTTGACCTTGAGCATTTCCTTGCGTCTGCCCAGGTAGCGAATATGCCCTTGTTCGGTGATCACGCCGCTGTCGCCGGTATGCAGCCAGCCATCACGCAGCGCCTCTGCGCTGGCTTCGGGCTTGTTCCAGTAGCCCTTAAGCAGGGAAGGTGTGCGCACGCATAATTCACCTTCGACGCCCAGAGGCAGCAGCTCGCCGCTTTCAAAATCGCACACCTTGAATGTGGTGCCGGGTACCGGCAGACCTACAAAGGTGGGCGCCGAGCGCAGGTCGAAGTCGTCTTCCTGCATGCCCGCGGTAAAGGTATCGCAGGTGTGCGTTTCGGTCATGCCAAAACTGGTTTCGAACAGGGTGCAGCCGGTGAGTGCACGCCAGCGGCATCTATATTCGGGTGTCAGTTTCTTGATGAAAGAGACGCAACTGGTCACTTCCAGCGAGCTGAAGTCAAATTCGCTGACCTGCGGGTGATCAAGGACTTCCGAAGCGCTATCGACCAGTAGTCCGGTGTGCCCGACCTGATAATGCTGCACCGCGCTCATAAAGGCGAGGGCATCCCAGCGCGCCAGCAGCACCATTGTCGTGCCGGAAAAGACCGGGAACAGCAGGCCAGCGTTTTCACCGGCAATCCAGAACTCGGGCATGAAGTTCAGGCTCACACGGTCTGAATCCAGACCCAGAGCGACAGGCACAAAGCTGGCGCAGGTATAGAGCATGTCGCCATGGGTGTGTATGCAGCCCTTAGGTAGGCCGGTGGTGCCTCCAGTGTAGTTTAGCGCGGCAATATCATCCAGCTGCAACTCAGGCAGGTTCGCTGCGGGCGCCTGTTGCTCCAGGGCTGGCAACAGGTCAATGCTGTCAGTAATGGCCAGTTTGGGCGCCTGCAGCAAATCGGGCACCGGTATTGTCGGGTTGGTGGGGCATAGCTCGGACAGGCTCGTACTGATGAGGAGTTTCAGGTCGGTTTCGGCCTGCACCTCGCGCACTACGGGTAGCAATTGATCAAAGCAGACAATGGTGCTGGCGCCACTGTCATTGAGCTGATAACTCAGCTCCATTCCCTTGGCCATCGGGCTAACGGGCGCATGAATGGCTCCCGCTTTCAGAATGCCGTAAAAAACGATGTGCAGCTGCGGGCAGTTGGGCATAAAGACTGCTACACGATCGCCGGCGCTGACGCCCTGCTGGTAGAGAAGTGCAGCGAAACGATCGCTGAGGTCATCCAGTTCGGCGTAACTGAGCTGGTGGCCGTAGAAATGTATGGCAGCTTTATCCGGGGTTGCCTTGGCCCAGTGCTGCAGATAACGGGTAATGGGTTGCTCGCCCAGAGGATAGGTTGCTTCGGTCGGGGTGCCCTTAGGCCACGCCGTTTCCTGAAGGCTGCGCAGTGTCGTCAGGTAATCGTGCTCCCGCATTGGCTTGTCCTCTTTGGTGATGAATTTTTGTGTACCGGAGCTTAAGCCGTGGAGTTTGTTGGGAGAAGCGAAGCTTATTCATCTGTATCCATGAATCTGGCTCATGATATAAAGCTCAGGATGGAGCTGTCCCAATGAATTAGTCTGAAAGGCTGTCTTTGCATGAATGAAATGAATGGTGTGCCATCCCTGGCTCGCATGGACCTGAATCTGTTCCGAGTCTTTGAGGTGATTTTCCGTGAGCGTAGTTTGACTCGTTCTGCAGCTGTATTGCATGTCAGTCAGTCAGCGGTCAGTCACTCCCTGGCGCGCTTACGCGAGCAATTTGCGGATCCCCTTTTTGTACGCGAGGGTCGGGGCGTCATGCCTACCGTGCTGGCGCAGCGCCTGGCGCCGGTGATCAGCGATAGTCTGGCGCGCTTGCAAAGGAGTCTTGACGGTCTTCAGGACTTTGACCCCTTGCGTGATGAGCGCACCTTTACCTTGAGTCTGCCTGAGCAGCTGGAGATGGTGTTGTTGCCCCCTTTGCTAGCCCATCTGCGTCGCAGCGCTCCTGGGTGCAAGGTGCGCACAGCAGGGCTGCGCTGGTCTGAGCTGAAATTGGAGCTGGCAGCTGGGCGTATTGATCTTGCGGTGCAGATTGCGCGGCCAGTTGAGGCAAATCTGCGCCAGATGCAGCTGCTCTCCGAGCCTCTCTGCGTGGTGGCGGGGCCGGGGTTTTGCGGCGAACTGACTACCGAGCGTTACCTGGAGAGCGATCATATTGCGGTCGCATCATGGCGGCGGGGATTATCCTATGAAGATCTGGCGCTAGGGCATATGGGCTTGATGCGACGGGTCGTGCACCGCTGCCAGAATTACCAGGCCGCCAGTCTGGTCGTGGCGCAGGGCGATCTGCTGCTGACCATGTCCCGTCGCCATGCCGAGCTGGTAAATGCCGCTTTGGGCAACCGGTTGCTGGATATGCCCTTGCCGCTGCCCTCGATCGGTCTCAGCCTGTACTGGCACGAGGCGGCAGAACATGACCCGGTTAACCGCTGGCTGCGCCAGCAGGTGTCTGCGCTGTCTCAGAATAGTTCGAGTGGCGTAACGGCGCCTTCGCTGGAGTAGCCGCCAGCATCCAGTTCGCTGAATGAGGGAGGTGCATCTTCTTCCTTGAAGACTTCGAACACAGCATTGTCACTGCCCGGGCGTGCCGTTCGACCTGTCTCCGGGTCGATGCGAGCGTTTACCAGGCCATCAGGCATTGGCTGACTGCTTTCGGGTTTGCCTTCCAAAGCCTCAGCCATGAACTTCATCCATATGGGAAGCGCAGCGGTGCCGCCGTACTCCCTGCGGCCCAGGGTGGCAGGTTGGTCAAATCCAACCCATACCGTGGCAACCAGGTCACCATTATATCCGGAGAACCAGGCATCTTTCTGTTCGTTGGTCGTGCCTGTCTTCCCTGCGAGGTCGGGTCGCTGCAGCGCTCGCGCACGGGCAGCAGTGCCGCGGGTGATGACGTCCTTGAGCATGCTGGTGAGCTGGTAGGTGGTGCGTGGGTCGACAACCTGCTCTGCCTCGGGGATCTCGATTTGCGGCAGCGCTGCCATTTCCTGATATCGCTGGGCACGTTCGATATGCGCTTCGATCGCTTCGGGTGTGGCCGCGGGTCTGGCGAAATCGATGATTCGGCTTTGATGATCTTCTATCCGCTCGATCAGGTAGGGCTTCACTGCGTAACCGCCGTTGGCGATAGTGGTGTAGCCCTGGGCGATCTGCAGTGGCGCGAGCTCTGGCGTACCAAGTGCGGCAGAAAGGTTGCGCGGCAGTTCGCTGCGGCTGAAGCCGAAACGCTCGATATAGGTGAGTGCCTCATCAACTCCGATATCCTGCAGCAGGCGAATGGAAACCAGGTTGCGTGACCGATAAAGCGCTTCACGCAATCTGATCGGGCCGAGAAAATCGCCGCCTGAGTTTCTTGGCCGCCATGCTTCTTCCATGTGGCCATCATCTACTACTAGGGGGGCGTCATTCACCAGACTGGCAGGTGTATAGCCATGATCAAGAGCGGCGCTGTAAAGAAACGGTTTGAAGCTCGATCCTGGCTGGCGCTTGGCCTGGGTGACCCGGTTATATTTGCTTTGTTCGAAGGCGAAGCCGCCGACCAGAGCCTGAATGCTGCCGTCACCGGGAGAGAGCACGACGAGCGCACTCTGGGCCTCTGGAACCTGGGCCAGTCGGTAACGAATATCTTCCTCTGGGGTGACCCGGATGATGTCACCAACGCTGAGCACGTCTGATGGGGATCTCGGATTAGGCCCCAGGCTGTTGGTATTGATATGCTTTCTGGCCCAGCGCATGCCGTCCCAGGGAATCTCTCCCAATGCTCCGCCGCGCATCTGGATCAGTGCTTTGTCCGGGCTTATCGCTGTCACCACTGCGGGCAGCAATCCGCCCATTTCGCGATAAGGTTTCAGCAGATTTTCCCACTGGTCGGGAGTAGCTTCCTGATTGCTTGCCTCGGGTCCCTTGTATCCGTGTCTTCGGTCATATTCCATGAGTCCTTCGCGCAAGGAACGATTGGCTAGGGTCTGCAGGCTGCTATCGACAGTCGTATAAACGTGATAACCGCTGGTATAAGCCTCTTCGCCGAAACGCTCGACCATCTCCAGTCGAGCCATTTCGGCCACATAGGGCGCCTCGAGCTCGGCTTTCGCTTCGTACTTGGTCGCCTTTATCGGCTTGGCCACCGCCTGCTCGTAGGTCTGTTGATCGATATTGCCAAGACTGAGCATTCGGCCCAGAATCCAATTACGCCTGATCAACGTCCTTTCGGGATTGGATACCGGGTTATAACGTGATGGCGCCTTGGGCAGGCTTGCGATCATGGCCAGGTCGGCAAGGTCGAGTTGGTCGATGGATTTACCGAAATAGATCTGCGCTGCGGCTTCTATTCCGTATGCGCGATTGCCCAGGTATATCTTGTTGACGTAGAGTTCAAAGATCTCTCGTTTGTCGAGACTTCGCTCGATTTGCAGGGCAAGCAGGATTTCGTTGAATTTACGGGAGAAAACCCGTTCGCTGCTCAAGAAGTAGTTTTTGGCGACCTGCATGGTAATTGTGCTTCCGCCGGTCTGGATGTGGCCGGTTTGAACCAGTTCCACGGCGGCGCGAAGTAGGCCCATCGGATCTACGCCACGATGGTTCAGGAAGTTGTCGTCTTCGGCCGCCAGTAGAGCGTTAATGAAATCGGTCGGAATTTGGTCGTAGCTGATAGGTATCCGGCGCATTTCACCGAATTCTGCTATCAGTCGATTATCTGTGCTATATATCCGCAAAGGGGTTTGCAGTTGCAGGTCGCGCAGGGCGTCGACATCAGGCAAATCCGGGCTCAGATACAGGGCTACCCCGCTCAAAACAAGGATTGGGGCGCTTATAAAAGCAATAATCGACCAGAATATGAATTTTAAAAATGGCATGGGGGAGAAGCGAATTCCCTGTCAAATGAAATGGTTAGGGATTAGACCAGATGAGAACGGGTTAACATACTCCATTATAAGCGCATTTTTTTTGTTTTAGCTATTTGCGCTTGTGCTGGGTCTGTTATTTAATGTATGAAAACATAAACCGTCCGTAAGTGTCGGATGCTGATAGGAAATTGGCTGTGCTAGGGCTCATAAAGAAAAAAGCAAATACGTTGCTGGGCATCGATATTAGCTCCACCACGGTGAAGCTTCTCGAACTCAGCCGATCCGGCAACCGCTACAAGGTCGAGGCCTATGCGGTTGAACCCCTTCCACCAAGTGCGGTAGTCGAGAAGAATATCGTCGAGCTCGAGGGCGTAGGTCAGGCCCTAGAGAAGGTCTTGGCTCGATCGAGAAGCTCGTTGAAGCATGCAGCCGTCGCAGTTGCTGGCTCCGCAGTCATAACCAAAACCATCGAGATGGATGCGGGACTTGATCCAGATGAGATGGAAGAGCAGATCAAGCTCGAGGCGGATCAGTACATCCCCTACCCTCTTGATGAGGTCGCAATTGACTTCGAGGTGCAGGGTGTATCCCCCCGCAACTCTGAGCGAGTAGAAGTCTTGCTTGCAGCCTGTCGTCGCGAGAATGTCGATATTCGTGAAGCAGCCCTGGCGTTGGCCGGCCTGAATGCGCGGGTTGTCGAGGTCGAAGCCTACGCGATGGAGCGGGCCTGCGATCTTGTGATCGACCAGCTTGATGGCGATCGTGACGAAGTCACCGTTGCGGTAATCGATATCGGCGCCACGATGATGACTCTCAGCGTCCTCAGTAAGGGTCGAATTATCTATACCCGCGAACAACTCTTCGGCGGGAAGCAATTGACCGATGAGATTCAGCGTCGTTACGGGCTTTCGCAGGAGGAAGCCGGTCTGGCGAAGAAGCAGGGTGGCTTGCCGGATGACTACGAGACTGAAGTTCTGAGTCCCTTCAAGGATGCGGTGGTGCAGCAGGTTTCGCGCTCATTGCAGTTTTTCTTCGCGGGCGGCCAGTACAACGATGTTGACTACATCCTGCTGGCAGGTGGCACCGCGTCCATTCCTGGGCTCGACCAGTTGATCCAGCAAAAAATCGGCACCACAACGCTGGTGGCTAACCCCTTTGCAAACATGACCCTGTCAAACAAGGTCAACGCCGTCGCGCTCAGCAATGACGCTCCTGCGCTGATGATTGCCTGTGGTCTGGCAATGAGGAGTTTCGACTAATGGCTCGCATTAACCTGTTACCCTGGCGCGAGCAGCTCAGGGAAGAGCGCAAGAAAGAGTTTATGACCGTTCTTGTTTTGATTGTCATTTTTGCGGGTGGTCTTGTTTTTCTCGGGGATCGCTACCTCAATGGCAAGATCGATCACCAGAATGCTCGTAACGAGTTCCTGCAAAAAGAAATCACACTACTCGAAGCGCGCATCAAGGAGATCGAGCAGTTGCAGGCACGCCGTACGCAGCTGCTTGACAGGATGAAGATCATTCAGGATCTCCAGGGCAATCGCCCGATTATCGTTCGAGTATTTGATGAATTGGCCAGGACTTTGCCAGATGGGGTGCATTTCGACTCCCTTGGCATGGCGGGGTCAACAATTAACATCAAGGGCAGGGCTGAATCTAATAGCAGGGTTTCCAATCTGATGCGTCAGATGGATGCGTCTGATTGGCTCACCTCGCCAAATCTGACTGCGGTGCGGGCAGTTACGTCAGGTGGCCTTGATCAGGCTAACGTTTTCGAGCTTTCTGTGAAGCAAACCGAGCCAAGTGCCGGTAGTTCAGGGGAGGAGCAGCCATGAGTCTGTCCAAATCCATGGAAAGCTTCAAGAAGATCGACATCAACAATATCGACTTCAACAACGTCGGCTCTTGGCCTGGCGCCCTCAAGTTCATAGTCGGGCTTGTGTTGCTGATCGCGCTTCTTTTCGCTGGTTATCATTTCCATCTAAAAGATTTGCAGGTGGTTCTTGAGCGCAGTGAGGCTCAGGAAGTCACCTTGCGTAAGGATTTCGAGGCTAAGTCCTTCCGCGCTGCCAATCTGGAAGCCTACAAGGAACAACTAGTCGAAATCGAGGAGCGCTTCGGGACATTGCTCAAGCAACTTCCTAGCGATACTGAAGTGCCGGGTCTTTTGGAAGATATAACGCAGATGGGTCTCAACAGCGGTCTTGAGTTCGAATCCATCACGCTTCAGCCGGAAACGGCCAAGCAGTTCTATATCGAGTTGCCGATCAGGATAGTGGTTCAGGGTAGTTATCACGATATGGGAACTTTCGTCAGCAGCGTTGCTAGTCTGCCGCGTATTGTAACGTTGCATGATTTCAGCATCGCGCCGGTAACCGAGGGAAATGGGGACCTGCTTAAAATGAGTATTCTTGCCCGTACCTATCGTTATAACGATACAGGAGGCGAGAAATGACCTTTCACAAACGAGTTTGGGGTCTGGCCCTTGTTTCCTCCTTGCTTCTCTCCGGCTGCGGTGACAGCGGCTTTGGTGATCTTCAGGCTTTTATGGCCGAGACTCGAGCGAAGCCTGCGGGCAGTATTGAACCGCTTCCTCGGTTCAAAGCGTATGAAGCATTCACCTATAGTGCTTCTTCATTAAGGAGCCCCTTTCAGCCACCGGTAAGGGTCGATGTGACTCAGAGGCAGCGCGGATCTGAGGACATAAAGCCCGACGAAGACAGAGTGAAGCAGTTCCTCGAAGGTTTCAATATCGAGGGGTTCGATATGGTTGGCACCCTGAGCGACGGGCAAGGTATGCAAGCGCTGATCCGCGGTGCAGGCAGCGTCCATAGGGTGCAGGTGGGAGACTATCTGGGCCGCAATCATGGTCGTATTGTTGCAATCGAGGAAGGACGTGTCGAAGTGATGGAGATCGTCCCCGACGGTGAAGGCGGTTGGTTGGAGCGCCCGCGAACGCTCAGCTTGCCTGTGCGCGGATAGGACAACCAGGGAGAGAAATCATGAACTGTAAACAGTCAAGCGTGGAACGCAATCAAATGCCTCTTACCAAGAAAGTTACGCTCGCCGCGGTTATTGCGCTGCTGAGCCCCCTAGCCCTGGCGGCCAGCCTCCAGAATCTTGATGTCGCCTCATTACCGGGTGAAAGAGTCGAACTCAAGTTGACTTTCGATGAGCCAGTGCTTTCAACGCCCAAAGGTTACACGATCGAGCAGCCTGCGCGGATCGCAATCGATTTGCCTGGCGTTACCAATGAGCTTGACTCACGCAATCGCGAACTGGGTATGGGTAATGCACGGAGTCTGACGGTTGTAGAGGCCAACGATCGTACTCGGCTAATTATCAACCTGGACAGCCTGGTTCCTTATACCACTCGCACCGAAGGCAATGACCTTTACGTTATGGTGGGAGAAGGTGAGGCCCCTGGATACACAACTGCTTCGGCTGCAGCACCTGCCTCGGTAGCAGTTGTGCCCGGCGACTGGAGATCCTCCACTGAACCTGCTGTGATGAGCCCTGCGACTAGCGGGTCGGCAATTCGCGGTCTGGATTTCCAGCGCGGTGATCAGGGTGAAGGTAACGTGGTTGTTGATCTGTCTGATCCTTCGGTAAGGGTTGATGTGCAGGAACAGGGCGGCAAGATCCGGCTGAGTTTCCCCAATACACAATTGCCCGATGCGTTGCGAGTTCGGCTGGACGTTACTGATTTTGCGACTCCGGTTAATTTTGTAAATGCATCAAGCAGCAATGGCAATGCTGTGATCAATATTGAGCCAACCGGCTTCTACGAACATCTTGTTTACCAGACAGATGACCGCCTGATTGTTAGCTTCAAGCCTCTCAGCCAAGCGGAATCTGAAAAACGTAATGCTGATGCCTTCGCTTACACAGGGGAGAAGTTGTCCCTCAATTTTCAGGATATTGAAGTGCGCTCGGTACTGCAGCTAATTGCTGACTTTACAGATCTTAATCTGGTGGCTAGCGACACGGTGCAGGGCAGCATCACTCTGCGGCTGCAGAATGTGCCCTGGGATCAGGCACTTGATCTGGTTTTAAAGACCAAGGGCCTGGACAAGCGAAAGATTGGTAATGTGCTACTAGTAGCGCCGGCGGACGAAATTGCTGCCCGTGAGCGTCAGGAGCTTGAATCACAACAGCAAATTGCCGAGCTGGCGCCTTTGCGGCGTGAGCTTATTCAGGTCAATTATGCACGCGCATCCGATATCGCCAGTCTTTTTGCATCGGTTACCGCGGCCGGCGGAGAGCAACGTGGCTCAATTACAGTTGATGATCGGACTAACAGTATTATTGCGTTCGAAACTCAGGAGAAACTAGACGAACTCCGTCGAATCGTTTCTCAGCTGGACATACCTGTCCGTCAGGTCATGATCGAAGCGCGCATCGTTGAAGCCAACGTTGGCTTTGATAAGGCCCTTGGTGTCCGCTGGGGTGGTAGTATCAACATGGGAAATCGCTATGAGGTCTTTGGGCGTTCTCCGGGCGGTGGTGCTGCGATGCCAACGCCTGCTGTTAATGCACCTTTTGTTGATATGGGCGTGATCGGTGCGAGCTCGGGAATCGGGATCGGCTTCATTACCAACAATGCGATCCTTGATCTTCAGCTTTCTGCGATGGAAAGCACAGGTAACGGTGAAATCATTTCCCAGCCGAAGGTAGTCACCTCCGACAAGGAAACTGCCAAAATTCTGAAAGGTTCTGAGATTCCATACCAGCAAGCGAGCTCCAGCGGTGCAACTACTACGGCCTTTGCCGAAGCGGTTCTGTCTCTGGAAGTGACTCCTCAGATCACGCCTGATAACCAGGTGATCATGGAAGTTATCGTCACCAAGGATGAGCCCGACTTCACTAATGAAGTGAACGGTGTGCCAACGATCCGCAAGAATGAGGTCAATGCCAAGATTCTGGTGGGTGACGGTGAGACAATCGTTATTGGTGGTGTGTTCTCAAGTGAAACCCAAAATAGTCAGATGAAGGTACCGTTTCTGGGTGACTTGCCTGTGCTAGGCAAGGTGTTCCGTCGGGATGTGACTTCAGAAACCAAGTCAGAACTGCTTATCTTCCTGACTCCGCGGATCATCAAGAATGGCGCCATCACAGTGGCAAGGTAAGCGCTTTGCGTAATGTCTTTCTGGTAGGCCCGATGGGGGCAGGTAAAAGCACCATCGGGCGACTTCTTGCCAAGGAGCTTAGATATCCCTTCAAAGATTCAGATCGTGAAATCGAGGCTAAAACCGGCGCCGATATCCCGTGGATCTTTGACGTTGAGGGAGAAGAGGGATTTCGTCAGCGCGAAGAAGCAATGATCGCAGAGTTGGTGCTGGAGAGTGGTATCGTTATGGCTACCGGCGGGGGGGTTGTCATGCGCGAAGCCAATCGGCAGGCGCTGGCGGCTAACGGCTTGGTCGTATATCTGCGTACCAGTGTCGACCAGCAGCTGCAAAGAACATCCAAGGATCGACAACGTCCGTTGTTGCTGAACGCCGACCCCGAACGGGTACTGCGTGACCTGATGGCCAAGCGTGATCCGCTATATCGGGAAATCGCTGACATCATCATTGATACGGATCAACGAGGCCCGAAGGTGGTAGTTAATACCATTGTTGCACGACTCCTCGAATCTGATTCCTGAGACATTCCTGATGCGTCACTCTTAAAGCTTCTGTGGCTAACTGCCCACGGGGGCTTTGTCTGTTGTATTCTTGCCGGATTCGCTTGGGAGAAACTATATGCAACAACTGACGGTTGAGCTCGGTGAACGCAGCTACCCGATATTTATAGGCTCAGGACTGTTGGAGCAACGTGAGCTATTCGTACCCTTTATTGCAGGTAAGCAGGTTTGCATCGTAACGGACGATACGGTAGCCCCGCTGTATCTAGATGCGCTGTTTCACACCCTGGAAGGTTACCAAGTTACCTGTGTAGTACTTCCTACCGGGGAGGCCTACAAGAACTGGGCAACCCTACAACAAATCTTTGATGCCTTGCTGGCTTCACGGCATGACCGACGCACAACACTGATTGCACTCGGTGGTGGGGTTGTTGGCGACATGACTGGCTTTGCTGCCTCCTGTTATCAGAGGGGCGTAGATTTCATCCAGGTGCCCACGACACTGCTCTCCCAGGTCGATTCCTCCGTCGGCGGCAAGACTGGCATCAACCACCCGGCCGGCAAAAATATGCTAGGCGCTTTCTATCAACCGCGCGCAGTCATAATAGACACGGCCAGCCTCCGGACCCTACCTTCTCGCGAAGTGAGTGCAGGGCTAGCCGAGGTGATAAAGTACGGACTTATTCGCGACGAAGCATTCCTTGGTTGGCTGGAAGCCAATATGCAGGGTTTGCGAAACCTGGATCATGATCTGATAACTCAAGCTATAGCGAGATCCTGTGCCATCAAGGCAGACGTGGTTGCTGCTGATGAGCGCGAGGGGGGAGTACGCGCGATCTTGAATCTCGGTCATACTTTCGGGCACGCGATCGAAGCGCAGCAAGGATATGGTCAGTGGTTACACGGTGAAGCAGTTGGGGCTGGCATGGTCATGGCGCTGGATATGTCCAGGCGTCTGGGTTGGATTGATGATGCATCCTTTGAGCGTGGAGTCGGGATTGTCAGGGAGGCTGGTCTTCCGGTACGCCCGCCGGATTCCATGACCTCAGCGGATTTTATCCGGTTAATGGCGGTGGATAAAAAGGTCCTGGATGGCCAACTGCGACTGGTATTGCTGAGAGCCATCGGGAAGGCGGTGATTACCGCTGAATTTGATACTGAAATCTTGCAAGCTACCCTTGCCCAGAGCAATCCATGACAGACCGACAGGAAAAAGGCATGAACGCGTTGAGCGGTGCTGAAAGTATCGAAGAGTATTACCAGCTAAACCATGATCCGTTCGCGGCGCGTACGCCGGGTTTCAAGTTCTTCACCCCGCAGCGCAAAACGGTGCTTGCTGAATTACATCACTTGGCTCGATTCGGTGATCAGGTATTGCTGGTCACCGGGCCTCACGGAAGTGGCAAAACACTGCTGCGCCAAGCACTGGTCGCCAGTAGTAATAAGGATACAACCCAGTGTGTGGTAACGACGGCACGAGAGTTTCCAGGTGTCAGCGCCCTAACTTCTTTTTTCTGTCAGGCCGTTAATGCCAGCGGCAGGGATTCCCAGTCGCTTTTGCTCAGAGCGGGTCAGGTCCATGAAACGGGCGTGAATCTGTACCTCATTATCGACGATGCGCATCTCCTCGAACAGGAATCACTGCAGGAGCTGGTGGATTGGAGTCGGGTCAGTGACGGGGAATCGCCGCTGCGTATCTTCCTTTTCGCCGATGACAGCATTGAGCCCATGATAGATAGCGTCAACGCCGATGAAGAAGGAGCTGAGTGGTTGCACCGCATTGCCCTGCAGCCTTACTCCCTCGACGAGACCCGGGATTATATGGCGCAGCGTCTGGATGCTGCGGGACAGGGAATAGAGTTGCTGGATGAAGACCAGATTCAATGGATTCATCGGCATAGTGGTGGCTGGCCTGGACGTATAAACGATGCGGCAGGGCAGTCCATGGCTGAAGCCATGGCGGAACAGGACTCGCCAGTAACCTCTCGGCGTGCAGTGCTGCCGTTGAAGTCGCTCGTTGCGGTTATTCTGGTTGCAGTGGGTATAGGGTTTGCCTGGTTCATGGGTGAGCGCCAGGAAGAGTCTGTTACTACGGTGCTGGAGCTGCCAGAGCCGGTGGTAGCCGTTGACGCAATCAATGACCCTCAGCTTGTCGAGCTTACTGAGTTAAATGCCCAGCCTGAGGTTGATGCATCAGGCGTGAGCACAGATCCGAATGTAAGATCCGAGGCGCAGGCCAATAGTGCCGACGCCAGTTCCGTGATGGGCTCAGCAGAGCGGTCTGCAACTGTTAGTCTATTTCCCAGCGCAGAATCCGGACAAGATAGCGAAGCTTCTGGGGCGCAGGCAGCGGTAGCTGCTCCTGCTCGGCCTGAACCAGTGGCATCAACGCCGGTGGAGGAGGCTCCCAAGCCTTCAGCAGTGGTCACGCCGAGCGCTGCACCGGCTGTTCGAGCACCGCAGCCAGCTCAGCAAGCCGGAGTGCCGTCGGCGCCGTCGGCTTCGCAAGCTACTGCTCCGGCGACGGGTAGTGATAACTGGTATCGTTCGCAGCAACCTGCTCGCTATGTATTGCAGGTGCTTGGTTCGCGCAGCCGCGCCGCTGCCATAGACTTTATCGCAAAGAATTCCGGCGTGGCAGAGTTGCGATTTTTCCAGACCACCTATCAGGGCGAGCCCTGGTTTGTTGTCACGCAAGGCAGCTACTCTGGCCGCCAGCAAGCTCAACAAGGTGTGTCGACGCTGCCTGCTTCGATGCGCAGTGCTAATCCATGGCCTCGCTCGGTGGGTGATATCCAGAAGGCCCTGGAGTAATATCGACTATAGTGGCGGAGAGGGTGTTTTCTCCGCCGCTAATAGCCTGGCTGCTGAAAAGCTTTCCTATTTACGACATTTGGATACGCTTATGCGGCACTTTTCACCGAAAAAAAATTGTGGCTGCACAAACCGCTGTGTACAATTACTCCCCTTTTGTCCGGCGCCGAGCCAGATCCAGTCTAGTTTGAATCTCGTAAGCGTCTGAATTCAATAGTATTTGAGAGCGTGCCTATGAAAGCAGGTTTATATCAGCCTGATCAGTTCAAGGATAACTGTGGCTTTGGCCTCATCGCCCATATGCAAGGCGAGCCAAGCCATCACTTGTTGCTGACGGCAATTGAAGCCCTGACGTGCATGACACACCGTGGCGGTATCAACGCCGACGGCAAGACCGGTGACGGCTGTGGACTGCTAATTCAGAAGCCGGATAGCTTTCTGCGGGATGTCGCTCAGGAGTCGCTTGGCGTGGCTTTGCCTGATCAATATGCCGTGGGCATGGTTTTCATGGGCGCCGATCAGGCTGCCACAGATGCAGCCCATGCAGCTTTTGAGTCCGCGTTGGAGAGTGAAGGCCTCGCGTCGCTCGGCTGGCGGGAAGTTCCGGTGGACAGTAGTGTCCTAGGACCTCTGGCCCTGAGCTGCATGCCGCGGATTGAGCAGATATTCGTTTCAGGTGAAGGTCTTGATGATCAGCAGTTCGGCATCAAACTCTTTTATGCCCGTCGCAAGGCCGAGATAGCCATGCAGACGGCGCCGGACTTCTACGTCTGCAGCCTGTCGCACAAGGTCATATCCTATAAAGGGCTGATGATGCCCGCTGATCTGGGCCGGTTCTATCCGGACCTGAGCGATCAGCGTATGGAGACCGCAATCAGCGTTTTCCACCAGCGTTTTTCCACGAACACTCTACCAAAGTGGCCGCTTGCTCAGCCTTTCAGGCTGGTTGCGCACAATGGCGAGATCAACACCATTACCGCCAACCGTAATTGGGCACACGCTCGCCGCAATAAGTTCACAAATGAACTGCTGCCTGATCTTGAGAGTATTTCGCCGATCGTCAACGTAACCGGCTCGGATTCCTCAAGCATGGACAACATGCTTGAGCTTCTACTCGCCGGTGGCATGGATCTGTTCCGTGCGATTCGTATGGTTGTGCCGCCTGCGTGGCAAAACGTCGAGACTATGGATGCCGATCTAAAGGCATTTTATGAGTTCAACTCGATGCATATGGAAGCCTGGGATGGTCCGGCCGGTATCGTTTTGACTGAAGGCCGCTACGCTGTATGCCTGCTTGATCGTAACGGCCTGCGCCCTGCTCGTTATGTGGTGACCAAGAATGGCTATATTACTTTGGCCTCGGAAATCGGTGTCTGGAACTACCAACCCGAAGACGTGATCAGTAAAGGTCGAGTAGGTCCTGGCCAGATTCTCGCGGTTGACACCGAGACGGGTGAAGTCCTGCACACGGATGATGTCGAAGGTCGACTGAAATCCCGTCACCCCTACCGCAAGTGGCTCAAGGAAAACGCGCTGCGTATTCAGGCCACAATGAACGACCGTGACCATGGATCGGATTTCCTCAATCCTGAGCAGCTCAAGCAATACATGAAGATGTTCCAGGTCACCTTTGAAGAGCGTGATCAGGTGTTGCGTCCATTGGCCGAAAACGGTCAGGAAGCCGTTGGTTCGATGGGTGACGATACGCCAATGGCGGTGTTGTCGACTCGTGTGCGTTCAGTCTACGACTATTTCCGCCAGCAATTTGCCCAGGTCACCAACCCGGCAATCGATCCGCTTCGTGAAGCGATCGTCATGTCGCTGGAAACCTGCGTTGGTGCCGAGCGCAATGTGTTCGAGGAAACTGCCGAGCACGCCAATCGGGTTATTCTGAGTAGCCCGGTCATGTCGCCAGCCAAATGGCGCACACTGATGAATCTCGATCGCCCCGGCTTTGCTGTCCAGCGTATCGAGCTTAACGTGCCCGTAGACATGTCCCTGGCCGAGGCGGTCAAGGACATAGCGCTGCAAGCCGAGGCTGCCGTACGCGAGGGCAAGACCCTGCTCGTGCTTAGCGACCGCTATATTGAAGAAGGCAAGCTACCGGTGCACGCAGCGCTTGCGGTAGGTGCCGTGCATCACCACCTGATCGAGGTCGGGCTGCGTTGCGATTGTAATATTCTGGTCGAAACAGCTACGGCACGCGATCCGCACCATTACGCGGTGCTTATCGGTTTTGGCGCCACTGCAATTTATCCGTATCTGGCCTACGAAGTTCTCGGCGATCTGATCCGCACCGGCGAAGTGATCGGCGATCTCTACGAAGTATTCAAGAGCTACCGCAAGGGCATATCCAAGGGTCTGCTCAAGATTTTGTCGAAGATGGGTATCTCTACCATCGTGTCCTACCGCGGCGCTCAGTTGTTTGAGGCGATCGGTCTGTCAGATGAGATCGTTGATGTCTGTTTCCGAGGCGTTGTCAGCCGTATTCAGGGCGCGCGCTTCAGTGATCTGCAGATGGAGCAGAGTCTGCTGGCCAAGGAGGCGTGGAATCCCCGCAAAGCTATCCAGCAGGGTGGTCTGCTGAAGTTTATCTTCGGCGGCGAATACCATGCTTACAACCCTGATGTTGTCAGGGCGCTGCAGGATGCGGTCCAGGGTGACAGTTACGACAAGTACCTGGAGTATGCAGGGCTGGTCAATAGTCGCCCGGTAGCGTCCCTTCGTGACCTTCTGCGCCTGCGTGATGACCAGACGCCGGTTGATATCGACCAGGTTGAGCCGCTGGAGAGTATCTTCAAGCGTTTCGATTCGGCAGGTATTTCCCTGGGCGCACTGTCGCCGGAAGCCCATGAAGCTATCGCTGAGGCCATGAACCGCCTGGGTGCGCGCTCTAACTCGGGTGAAGGCGGTGAAGACCCCGCACGGTACGGCACCTCGCGCAGCTCCAAGATCAAGCAGATTGCCTCCGGCCGTTTCGGTGTAACTCCGGAATATCTGGTTAATGCCGATGTGCTGCAGATCAAGGTGGCCCAGGGTGCCAAGCCGGGTGAGGGTGGTCAGTTACCCGGTGGCAAGGTTAACGAGTTGATCGCCCGTCTGCGTTATGCAGTGCCCGGTGTGACGCTTATTTCACCGCCGCCGCACCACGATATCTACTCGATTGAAGATCTGTCGCAGCTGATTTTCGACCTCAAGCAGGTCAATCCTCAGGCACTGGTATCAGTCAAGCTGGTTTCCGAGCCTGGGGTCGGCACGATCGCCGCGGGCGTTGCCAAGGCCTACGCTGACCTGATCACCGTATCCGGATATGACGGTGGCACAGGTGCGTCACCGCTCACCTCGATTCGGTATGCGGGCTCACCCTGGGAACTGGGTCTGGCCGAAGCACACCAGACCCTGCGCGGTAATGATCTTCGCGGCAAGGTACGGGTGCAGACCGACGGAGGTTTGAAAACCGGTCTGGACGTGATCAAAGCGGCCATTCTTGGGGCTGAAAGCTTCGGCTTCGGCACTGCGCCCATGATTGCCCTGGGTTGCAAGTACCTGCGTATCTGTCACCTCAATAACTGCGCCACCGGTGTCGCCACGCAGAACAAGCACCTGAGGGATAACCACTACATCGGCACTGTGGAAATGGTGATTAACTTCTTCACCTACGTAGCAACCGAAACCCGCGAGTGGATGGCCAAACTGGGTGTGACTCGTCTGCAGGACCTGATAGGTCGTACTGATCTGCTGGAGATCTTGCCGGGTAATACCAGCAAACAGCAGAATCTGAACCTTGAGCCCCTGTTGTTCAGCAAGGATGTGCCGGCGGACAAGCCACAGTATTGTGAATCACCGCGTAACGAGCCCTTCGACAAGGGTCTGACCGCCGAGAAGATGGTCGAACTGGCGCGCGCCGCTATCGATGGCCTGACTGGCGGCGAGTACGAAATGAACCTGACCAACTGTGACCGCTCAATCGGTGCCCGGGTGTCAGGTGAGATTGCCCGTGTACATGGCAACCAGGGCATGGCCAAAGCGCCTGTTACCTATCGCTTCAAGGGCACCGCAGGTCAGAGCTTCGGCGTCTGGAATGCCGGCGGCCTGCACATGTACCTCGAAGGCGATGCCAACGACTATGTGGGCAAAGGCATGACTGGCGGTAAGCTGGTAATTGTTCCGCCAAAGGGCAGTCCTTTCCGCTCTGAAGAAACTGCGATCATCGGTAATACCTGTCTCTATGGTGCTACCGGTGGCCAGCTTTTTGCAGCGGGTAGCGCGGGTGAGCGGTTTGCGGTGCGCAACTCCGGTTGCCATGCGGTAATCGAGGGTGCCGGCGACCATTGCTGTGAATACATGACTGGCGGCATGGTCTGCGTTCTCGGCAACACAGGGCATAACTTCGGTGCCGGCATGACCGGCGGATTTGCCTTTGTACTTGATCAGGACAACAGCTTCTTTGACAAGCTGAACCACGAGCTTGTGGAACTGCACCGGATATCCAGTGAGTCGATGGAGTCCTACCGCAGCCACCTGACCATGGTTCTGACCGAGTATGTGGCGGAGACCGGCAGCGCCTGGGGTGGAGAGGTCCTGGACAACCTGGACAACTACATCCGTCGTTTCTGGCTGGTCAAGCCCAAGGCGGCGAGTCTGGGCGCACTGTTAAGCAGCACCCGCGCCAACCCGCAATAAAGCGGCTGTGTGGCATCAGGTCCGATCCTCTGGGGTCGGACCTGGATCCAAGGTGAATGTTTGCAGCCGTGTCGCTTTCGCGAACAGCTGCTGCTAAGAGGTTTATTTATGGCTGACCGTTTGAATAACGACTTCCAGTTTATTGATGTGGGCCGTAACGACCCGCAGAAGCGCCCCTTGAAAATGCGCAAGACGCAGTTCGTCGAGATCAACGAACAATTCAAGCCCGAGCAAGCGGCTGACCAGTCGCATCGCTGTCTGGAGTGCGGTAATCCTTACTGCGAGTGGAAATGTCCGGTACACAACTACATTCCGAACTGGCTCAAGCTGATTTCAGAAGGCAATATTCTCGAAGCAGCCGAGCTGGCTCACCAGACCAATACACTGCCTGAAGTATGCGGTCGGGTCTGCCCACAGGATCGTCTCTGCGAGGGCGCCTGTACGCTGAATGATGGCTTTGGTGCGGTCACCATCGGCTCGGTAGAAAAGTACATCGCCGATACGGCCTTCGCGATGGGCTGGCGTCCAGACCTGTCTCACGTGGTGCCTACCGGCAAGCGTGTAGCTATCATCGGTGCGGGTCCTGCCGGTTTGGGTTGTGCCGACGTTCTGGTGCGCGCCGGTGTCAGCCCCGTCGTGTTTGACCGTAACCCGGAGATCGGTGGCCTGCTGACCTTCGGTATTCCGGAGTTCAAGCTGGAGAAGATGGTGATGTCCCGCCGCCGTGAGGTGTTCGAGGGCATGGGTATCGAGTTTCGTTTGAATACCGATGTCGGCAAGGACGTGACCATCGATCAAATGCTTGAAGAGTTCGACGCGGTCTTCATGGGCATGGGTACCTACACCTATATGAAAGGCGGCTTCCCGGGCGAAGATCTGTCGGGCGTATATGATGCGCTGGATTTCCTTATTGCCAACGTCAATCGCAACCTGGGTTTCGAGAAGTCGGAAGACGATTTCATCAATCTCAAGGGTAAGCGCGTTGTTGTTCTGGGCGGCGGTGATACTGCGATGGACTGTAACCGCACCTCGATCCGCCAGGGTGCGAAGTCGGTTCATTGTGCCTATCGCCGGGACGAAGAGAACATGCCCGGCTCGCGCAAGGAAGTGAAGAACGCCAAGGATGAGGGTGTAAAGTTCCTGTTCAACCGTCAACCTATCGCCATCGTTGGTGAGGATCACGTTGAAGGTGTAAAGGTGGTTGAAACCCGCTTGGGAGAGCCGGATGCTCGGGGACGTCGAAGCCCGGAACCAATTCCCGGGTCGGAAGAGATTCTTCATGCGGATGCGGTGATCATCGCTTTCGGTTTCCGCCCAAGCCCAGCTGACTGGTTCACTGACAAGAGCGTGGATACTGACAGCCAGGGTCGAGTTGTTGCAGCAGAGAAGGCCAAGTACCCCTTCCAGACCAGCAACCCGAAGATATTTGCTGGCGGCGATATGGTGCGCGGCTCGGATCTGGTGGTAACTGCCATCTGGGAAGGTCGTCAGGCTGCCGAGGGAATTCTCGAATACCTGGAGCTCTGATCATTCGGTTGTAAGAGAAGGGCGCCTGTTGGCGCCCTTTTTTTATATTGATGGCCTGTCCTCATCAAATCCATACACATTCTGCGGTAACGGGATGCGCTCCTGGCATCGCTGGCGCTGATCTTTGTCTCGATTTCCCGGTACAATGGCCGCTGATCCCGCAATTGGATGTGATTTCATGCCCCAACTGAAGAATGACCGTTTCCTGCGCGCCTTGATGCGCGAGCCTGTTGATGTGACTCCGGTATGGATGATGCGCCAGGCTGGGCGCTATCTTCCCGAGTACCGCGAAGCACGTAGTCGGGCGGGCAACTTCATGGGGCTTTGCATGAATCCGGAGCGCGCCTGTGAAGTCACCTTGCAGCCGCTTGAGCGCTACCCACTGGATGCGGCGATTCTGTTTTCTGACATCCTGACCATTCCCGATGCCATGGGGCTTGGGCTGTATTTTGAAACCGGCGAGGGCCCGCGATTCCGCAAACGTATCGATACACCGGCCGACGTTGAGGCATTGAAGGTGCCCGATCCTGAACAGGATCTCGGTTATGTGATGAATGCCGTGCGTACCATTCGCAGCGAGCTTAACGGTCGGGTTCCGCTCATCGGCTTTTCCGGTAGCCCCTGGACGCTGGCTACCTACATGGTTGAGGGCGGATCCTCAAAGGATTTTCGCAAGACCAAGGCCATGCTTTACGACCAGCCAGAGGCCATGCACCAACTCCTCGACAAGCTGGCCGAATCGGTTACCTCCTATCTGAATGGTCAGATCATGGCTGGCGCCCAGGCGGTACAGATTTTTGATACGTGGGGCGGCAACCTGTCGGCCGATGCCTACCAGAAGTTTTCCCTGGCCTACATGCGCAAGATCGTATCTGGTCTGATTCGTGAGCACGACGGTCGCCGTGTACCCGTGATTCTGTTTACCAAGAACGGCGGTCTGTGGCTCGAAAGCATAGCCGACAGCGGTGCTGATGCTCTAGGGCTGGATTGGACAATCGACATGGGGGCGGCACGCTCGCGCGTGGGTTCCAAGGTGGCGCTGCAGGGCAACATGGACCCGACGGTGCTGTACGCAAAGCCCGCGGCCATTCGCGAAGAGGTGGCGCGAATTCTAAAAAGCTATGGCAAGGGCAATGGCCATGTGTTCAACCTGGGCCATGGCATCACTCCCGAAGTCGATCCGGCCCATGCTGGTGCGTTTATCGAGGCAGTGCATGAATTGTCGGCGATCTATCATGATCCCTCTGCTATCGTAGTCTAAATATATTGAGTAATACGCAGGACTGACAGGGAGAAGGTTATGCGGCGGGTGATTTTCAATCAGAAAGGCGGTGTGGGTAAATCCAGTATCGCCTGCAACCTGGCTGCAGTAAGCGCGGCGGCAGGTTACAAGACACTGGTCGTGGATCTTGATCCTCAGGCCAATTCCAGCCATTACCTGCTCGGTGACGGTCTTGCCGATGTCGATCTGACTATTGCCGATTTCTTTGCGCAAACGCTGTCCAGCAGCCTGTTCAATAAGAAAGCAGAGCAGTTTGTCACCGAGACACCCTTTGAAAATCTCTGGTTGATGCCGGCGAGTCCCGAGTTGGCTGATCTTCAGCATAAACTCGAGTCGCGCTACAAGATTCAGAAGCTGCGCAAGCTGCTCAATGATCTCAAGGACAATTACGAGCGGATCTATATCGATACCGCCCCGAGTTTCAATTTCTACACTATCTCGGCGCTGATCGCCTCCGACCGCTGCCTTATTCCCTTCGATTGCGACAGCTTCTCAAGGCAGGCGCTGTACGGCCTGATGCGTGAGCTCGAAGATATCAAGGAAGAGCACAACGAGGATCTCGAGGTAGAGGGGATTGTGGTAAACCAGTTTCAGGCCCGGGCGTCATTGCCCCAGCAGATGCTCGATGAGCTTATTGCAGAGGGTCTACCAGTGCTGCCTGTGTATCTTTCCAGTTCGGTTAGAATGCGCGAGTCCCACCAAGTCAATACGCCGCTGATCTTTCTGGACGGCCGACACAAGCTGACTCAGCAGTTCATTGCTCTGCATGATCATATCGAGGCCGGCTAAGAGGGTCAGCGAGCGACAAGTACGTCGCAGGGTGGTTCTCTTAGCAGCGCCAGGGCAAGACTGCCCAGCAATGCCTCGCCCATGCTGCTACGGCTATGGCTACCAAGCGCAATGAAGCCGGGCTGATTTTGCTCTATTTCCTGTTCGAGCAAGGCCCGTAGCTCCCCGCTCTGCATCTTGAGGTCTGTCATGGGTCTGGGGGTGCCAATAAGATCAAGGGTCTCCAGTTCGTCTTCCAGCAAATAGGATAGCGTTTCCTGCCGCTCAATCATGAAGGCTTCTCGGGCAGCAGGTCCCGCCAGACGGGCTCCCAGTGGAGGATTACACATGTGCAGTGCGTGCAGCTTGCCCCCTTGCAGAAGCAGGGCGGCACAGCGCAAGGCCTCACTGGCGCAAGTTGAAAAATCCAGCGCCAACAACCCGCTGTCATAACAGCTACCCTCACTGGCAACCAGCAGAGCTGGCACCGAGGATAGTCGACTTACGCGCTCCAGCGTGGTGCCAACAAAAAGCTCGGGATTGCGTTGATGGTGCCGGCCTAACACCAGGAGCTGAGCGGCATACTCACTGGCTGCGCGCAGAATAGTCTCGGCTACGGGTCCCCTCTTGATGACAAGCTCCACATTCAACATGCCGTCAGGGCATCGTTCGAGCTGCTGCCCCAGCAGGTCCTTTGCCTCGGCGCAGGCCCTGTCCTGTGTGGCTAGTGGTAACTGATCGTCCACCGTATGCAGGGCGATAAGGGGAGCGTCCAGACGGCGAGCGAGCATGCATGCCCGGCTTACGGCCAGATCGGATTCGGGACTGAGGTCGCTGGCAACGATTATCGGTGACACGGCAAGCACTCCTTGGGCAGATGTATTCCAGTATGCCTACTGATGGAATGGGATTTGTTGATCGAAAGCAAGCTTTGCTCCACCTGCGGGATCTGATATTGACCTGTCACCTGCAGCATGGGCATGCTTGTCAGTACACCCCGTGACGGACACATATAATCATGAAGCTTGAAACACTTGCGGTACATGCCGGCTATTCTCCTGATCCAACCACCAAAGCAGTGGCAGTGCCGATCTACCAGACTACCTCCTATGCCTTCGACAACACCCAGCACGGTGCTGACCTGTTCGACCTCAAAGTGCCCGGGAATATCTATTCACGCATCATGAACCCGACCAATGATGTACTCGAGCAAAGGCTTTCGGCGATGGAGGGTGGCGTTGGTGGTCTGGCCGTGGCATCCGGTATGGCGGCGATCACCTACGCTATCCAGACCCTGGCCGAGGTGGGCGACAACATCGTTTCTGTCGCTAAGCTGTACGGCGGCACCTATAACCTGTTCGCGCATACTCTGCCTCGCCAGGGAATCGAAGTTCGCTTTGGCGATCACGCCGATATTGCCAGCCTGGAAAGCCTGATTGATTCCCGGACCAAGGCTGTCTTCTGCGAGTCCGTTGGTAATCCTTCGGGAAACATCATCGACATAACTGCGCTGGCCGAAGCAGCACATCGGCATGGTGTTCCGTTGATCGTTGACAACACAGTAGCCACGCCCGTGCTGTGCCGACCAATCGAACATGGCGCTGATATTGTGGTGCATTCGTTGACCAAATATATCGGCGGTCATGGCACTACGCTAGGCGGCATGGTTATCGACAGCGGCACCTTCCCCTGGGCAGATAATGCAGAACGTTTCCCGCTTTTGAACACGCCTGATCCTTCCTATCACGGCGTGGTTTATACCGAGGCCTTTGGTCCGGCGGCTTTTATCGGCCGCTGCCGTGTGGTGCCGCTGCGCAATATGGGTGCGGCACTTTCGCCGATGAATGCATTCCAGATCCTCATGGGGCTGGAAACGCTGTCTCTGCGCATGGAGAGGCACTGTGAAAATGCGATGAAGGTCGCGTACTACCTGCAGCAACACCCGCAGGTCAGCTGGGTTCAGTTTGCTGGTCTGCCGGATCACCCGGAACATCATTTGGCGCAGCGATACATGGGTGGCATTCCGGCCTCGATACTCTCATTCGGTATCAAGGGTGGCCAGGAATCAGGGGCGCGTTTTATTGATGCCCTGGATCTGATCGTGCGCCTGGTTAATATTGGCGATACCAAATCACTCGCTTGCCATCCGGCAACGACCACTCATCGTCAGTTGGATGATGAAGAGTTGGCCAAGGCTGGTGTGCCACGGGATATGGTGCGCCTGTCGATCGGGATCGAACATGTAGATGACATTCTTGCGGATCTGGAGCAGGCATTGAAGGCAGCCGGATAAGCTTCAGACTGCCAGCATTTAGGCTGGGAAGAGTGGCCAGATCAAGGGTATTACCAGAGTCGCCGTTCCCCACATGATCAGGTTCATCGGTATGCCAATGCGCATGAAGTCGGTGAACTTGTACCCGCCAGCACTGTAGACAAAGGTGTTGGTCTGGTAGCCGATCGGTGTCGCGAAGCTGGCGCTGGCAGCAAACATGACTGCGACAACAAAAGGACGCGGATCCGCGCCCAGTTGATAGGCAACGCCGATAGCAATCGGCGTTAGCAGTACGGCCACCGCATTGTTACTGACGATCTCGGTCAGGAAAGAGGTGAGCAGGTAGATGAAAGACAGCATGAACAATGGGCCCATATACGGCGCCAGTAGCATTACCTGATCTACCACGCCTTCCACCAGTCCCACCTTGCGCATCGCCACACTGATCGCCAGCATGCCGAAAATGATGGTCAGGATGCGCCAGTCAATGGCCTTGTAGGCGTCTTCGGTTTCCAGGCATCGAGTTGCCAGCACGATTGCCGTGGCGATCATCGCCAGACCCTCGATAGGCATCACCTTCAATGCGGCGAGCACCATGACGCCAAGTACGGCAGCGATGGCGATAGGCGCCTTGTCCCGGCGATAGGCACGTTCCTGCACGGTGTTCAGGCTGATCAAATCACCATTGTCGGCGAACTTGCGGATCTGCGAAGGCGTGCCTTCAACCAGCATCACATCACCGAATTGCAGCTGGAAATCATCCAGGTTGTCCTGGATGTTCTCGTTGTGCCGGTGAATCGCCAGTACGTGAATACCGTAACGCGCGGTCAGGTTCAGGTCACGCATGGGGCGGTGGCTGTATCGTGAGTTGCGACCCACTATGGCCTCGGCCAGGACCACATCGCGGGTGGAGATGGTTTCGAAATTGGCCGGTTGCTCGTGGTTGAAGGCCAGCAGACCGGTCTGCCGCAGCTCGATGAAATCGCGCATGTTGGCATGCAGCACCAGCCGATCGCCAGCGTTCAATACCGTGGTATTGACCGGTGTGGAAAGCTCTTCATCGCCGCGAAAGATTTTCAGCACCTGAATGCCGCTATCACCGTTGAGCTTGGCCGCGCTGATGCTCTGATTGGCCACCGGCGAGTCATGGGGTACCAGCAGCTCGGTCATGAACGGGCGGCTCTGGTCTGGCCGCAACTGCTTCGACAGGCTCTCCCGGTCAGGCAGCAGGCGGTGGCCAACGAGCATGATGAACGCCAGGCCGATGGCCGCCATGATCAACCCCGGCAGGAAGATCTCGAACATGCCGAAGGGCTCCATGCCTTGCTCTCGGGCGACGCCGTCCACCAATATATTGGTGGAGGTACCAATCATGGTCATGGTCCCGCCAAGAATGGTCGCGTAAGACAGCGGGATCAGCATTTTCGATGCCTTGCTGCCCACCTGGGCCGCCAGCGTGACGGCCACAGGCGTGAGAATGGCTACTACCGGTGTGTTGTTGATAAAGGTCGACAGCACCATGGCCGTCAGCATCAGGCTGAATAGAGTGCGCAGCGGGCTGCCGCCGCCCATGCGCGACAGCCACTTACCCAGGGCTTCCACGCAGCCGGTTCGCTCAAGCGCAGCCGACAGAACGAACATGCAGGCGATCGTGATCGGCGCACTATTGGAAAGAATTCCGAGTACGTCGGCAGGGCTCAGCAGGCTACTGATCAGGAGCACAGCCACGGCAATACCGACCACAACATCCGGGCTGAATTTTTCCCGGGCAAAGGCGTAGAACACCCAGCACAGCAGTACAGCGACGCCAATCATTGGCAGGGAATCCCAGCTCATCAGCCCGAACCTTGTTATATAGATAATGCTCCGCGGATCGGAGCTATTCAGGCCGCCACAGTAAAAGGGATCACTAATATTGTCCAAGCACGAAAACTGATTTTTATATGCTTTTCAGGAATAAGTAAGATAGGTGCTCCGATGAGTGCCCTGATGCTGAGTATCGTCTCGAACAGAGGACAGGCGCTGACATTAGCGGCACATCTGTGCCTCTTGGCGTCTTATGGCTTTGTATCAAGCAATGAAATTGGCCGGCATACAGCTTGACCCGCACAGCTGCTCGGCATAGTGTTCAAACGATCGTATGAATTCTGACGGCTGACACGTATCAGCCGCTGCCCTTGGAGAGAGAACCATGCCTGATTACAAAGCCCCGTTGCGCGACATGCGCTTCGTTATGGACGAGATCCACAATTTTGGTGGCGGTTACGAGCGCTTCAATCTGACCGACGCAACGCCGGACTTGATTTCCGCCGTGATGGAAGAAGCGGCGAAATTCGCCGGTGAAGTACTGGCGCCGCTGAACCGTACCGGTGACGAAGAAGGCTGCCATATTGATGATGGCGTGGTGACCACACCCGCCGGCTTCAAGGAGGCCTACCACCAATTCGTCGAGGGCGGTTGGCCGTCAATGACCGCACCCGAAGAGTTTGGTGGCCAGGGCCTGCCTGCTTCCCTGAGCTTTGTGGTTGCCGAGATGACCGGCGCGGCCAACTATGCCTGGAGCATGTATCCAGGTCTGAGCCAGGGCTGCGCGGCAGCGATTCGTGCCCATGGCAGCCAGGACCAGAAAGAGCTGTACCTGACCAAGCTGTTTTCTGGACAGTGGACTGGTTCCATGTGTCTGACCGAGCCCCAGTGCGGCACCGACCTTGGCCTGACCAAGACCCGCGCCGTGCCCCAGGCGGACGGAAGCTACCAGATCACCGGCACCAAGATCTTCATTTCCTGCGGTGAGCATGACTTTGCCGAGAACATCGTGCACCTGGTTCTGGCCAAGCTCCCCGACGCGCCGGAAGGCACCAAGGGCATTTCCCTATTCATCGTGCCCAAGTTCCTGCCTGACTCCAGCGGCGAAGTGGGCGAGCGCAACGGCGTCAAGTGTGGCTCGATTGAACACAAGATGGGTATCAAAGCCTCCGCTACCTGCGTGATGAACTTCGACGGAGCCAAGGGCTTTCTGATCGGCGAGGTCAACAAGGGTCTGAACTGTATGTTCACCATGATGAACCACGCCCGCCTGGGTACCGGCATGCAGGGCTTGTGTCACGGTGAGGCTTCCTACCAGAACGCTCTGGCGTATGCCAAGGATCGCCTGCAAATGCGCGCTCTTTCTGGTCCAGCCGAGCCGGACAAGCCCGCCGATCCGATCATCGTGCATCCGGATGTGCGCCGCATGCTGCTGACCATGAAAGCCTTCAATGAAGGAAACCGCGCGCTGGCCTATTACACTGCGCAGCTGCTGGACAAGGCTCACTATGCGCCCGATGCTGCCGAGCGCGAGAATGCTGAAGAGCAACTGGCCTTCTTGACCCCGATCTGCAAGGCGTTCATGACCGAAACTGGTCTGGAAGCGACCAACCACGGTGTACAGATTTTCGGCGGCCATGGTTACGTCCGCGAATGGGGCCAGGAGCAGCAACTGCGCGATTGCCGAATCGGTCTTATTTATGAGGGTACCAACGGCATTCAGGCTCTCGATCTGTTGGGTCGCAAGGTCCTGATGACCCAAGGCAAGATGCTGCGCGCTTTCACCAAGGAAGTTCACCTGTTCTGCAAGGAAAACGAAGGCAACGCCCAGTTTGGTGACTACATCAAGAAGGTCAGTGCTCTGAACGCCCAGTGGGGCGAGATGACACAGAAAATTGCGATGAAAGCCATGCAGAACCGTGAGGAGATCGGTTCCGCCGCAATGGACTACCTGATGTTCTCGGGTTACGTCACCCTGGCGTTCTTCTGGGTGAAGATGGCAATGGCTGCACAGAGCAAGCTCGATGCAGGCACCACCGAAGAGGACTACTACAAAGCCAAGCTGGCTACTCAGGAGTTCTATTTCAAGCGTCTGTTGCCACGCGCCCAGGCTCACGTCGAGGCCCTTGAGTCAGGTGCTGACAACCTGATGCAAATGACTGCCGATCAGTTCTGATCAACCGGTAGGTTAAAGCTGCAAGCAAAACCCCGACTGGTTCGGGGTTTTGTTTTTTTGGCCCCTGTAACCAGTTGTGACTGAAGTTTACAAATTGGTCATTTAAAGACGCTATCGATCTATTTGTTGTCGAGGTACACTTGTTCGCCTGTTCCGGATGGTCCGGGCGACCCTACTGCAAGAGGATTATTCCATGGCCGACTACAAAGCCCCCCTGCGCGATATCCGCTTCGTACTCAACGAGGTTTTCGAAGCCGACAAGCTGTGGCAGAGCCTGCCCGGCCTGAACGGCGCAATCGATGCCGAAACCGCTGAAGCCATGCTCGAGGAAGCCGGCAAGATCACCTCGCAGACCATTGCCCCGCTAAACCGTAGCGGCGATGAAGAAGGCGCCCAATGGAACGACGGCGTAGTGACGACCCCGGCTGGCTTCAAGCAGGCCTACACCACCTACGCGGAAGGCGGCTGGGTGGGTCTGGGCGGCAACCCTGAATTTGGTGGTCTGGGTATGCCCAAGACGCTGGGCGTGCAAGTAGAGGAAATGGTCTACGGCGCCAATAACAGCTTTGCGCTTTACCCGGCACTGACAGCAGGTTGCTGCCTCGCGCTCGACGCCCACGGTAGCGAAGAACTCAAGCACGCCTATCTGCCCAACCTGTACGGCGGTTCCTGGGCCGGCACCATGTGCCTCACAGAACCTCACTGCGGCACCGATCTGGGTATCATCCGGACCAAGGCGGTTCCCCAGGCCAATGGCACCTATGCGGTTACCGGCACCAAAATCTTCATCACTGGTGGCGAACATGACCTGACAGAAAACATTATTCATCTGGTTCTGGCCAAGCTCCCCGATGCACCCGCTGGTCCCAAGGGTATTTCGCTTTTTCTGGTGCCCAAGATCCTGGTCAAGGAAGATGGCAGTCTGGGCGAACGTAATACTGTCAGTTGCGGCTCGATCGAACACAAGATGGGCATCAAAGCCTCTGCAACGTGCGTGATGAATTTCGACGGCGCCGAAGGCTACCTCATCGGTGAAGTGAACAAAGGTCTCAACGCCATGTTCACCATGATGAATTATGAGCGTCTGTCCATCGGTATTCAGGGCATCGGTTGCGGTGAGGCTTCTTACCAGACCGCCGTTGCCTACGCCCGCGAGCGTACGCAAAGCCGCTCGCCAACCGGTGCGATCGCGCCGGAACAGACCGCTGACCCGATCATCGTGCATCCCGATGTGCGCCGCATGTTGCTGACCATGAAGGCCATGAACGAGGGTAGCCGCGCATTTTCTACCTATGTGGGCTCTCAACTGGACATCAGCAAGTTTGCCGATGACCCGCAAATCAAGAAGAAGGGTGAAGACCTGGTTGCATTGTTGACGCCGGTCGCAAAGGCATTCTTCACCGATATCGGTCTCGAAAGCTGCGTTCACGGCCAGCAGGTACTCGGTGGTCACGGCTATGTTCGCGAGTGGGGCCAGGAGCAACTGGTGCGTGATGCGCGTATCGGCCAGATTTATGAGGGTACCAACGGCATTCAGGCACTGGATCTGATGGGCCGCAAGACCGTGGCAAATAACGGCGCATTTTTCAGCGTGTTTGCCCAGGAGGTTCGGGAATTCGTCGAAGCGAATCAGAGCCAGGATCTGGCCGAGTTCGTGCAGCCTGTGAAGAAAGCGTTGACCAATCTGGAGGAGCTCACCGCGCTGGTGATCGACCGTAGCAAGACCAATCCCAATGAAATTGGTGCAGCATCGGTCGAGTATCTGCATGTGTTCGGTTATACCGTTTACGGCTACATGTGGGCGCGTATGGCCAAGGCGGCCCTGGCTAAACTGGATCAGGATAGTGATGGCTTCTATGCCGCCAAGCTGGGTACCGGGCGTTTCTTCATCAAGCGACTGTTGCCGCGTATTCATTCCTTGAGTGAAGCTGTGCGCGCAGGTAGCGACCCGCTGTTCGAGCTGGATGCGGCCCAGTTTTGAGTTCAAGCGCCCTGTAGGTAATTGCTTACATTGCGTGGTGGCAATCAGCTATGTGCAGTCCCTGTGCTCGTGCGTACCATTGGTTTTGCTAGGAGCAACGCAGGGACGCACCAAGACTGACATGGAGTAGGGACAGTGCCTGGAGGCACCCAGATCTAGGAATGATCAGGAACAATGTTCTGCAAACCCCGCCTCGGCGGGGTTTTTCTTTGCCCGAGATTTGACCTTTGCCAGATGGTTATTCGAAGCGACACTCCAGCGTACCCAACTGGTTCAACTCAAGACGGATCTGATCGCCTTTCGCAATCGGCTGCATTGGACCCAATGAGCCGGAGAGTATGACGTCACCGGGCTGGATCGGTGTGCCGCGCTCTGCCAGTTCGCGGACCAGCCACATGCACGCAGCAAGTGGGCTGCCCATGCATTGGCGAGCATCCCCTTCGACGGCTTTTTCATCATTGCAAAACAACTGCATTGTCATGTTTGGAAAGTCCAGATCATGAACATCCCTTGCGTCATCGCCCAGCACATAAAAACCCGATGACAGGTTGTCCGCGACAGCATCGAACAGACTGCGCGGCCAGCCGGCGAACGCCGAGTCGCAGATCTCTAGAGCCGGTAGCACCTTGCTGATGCTGTTCTTGAGTGTTTCCTCGTCCACGTCAGGATCATCAATTCCGGCGCTGAACACGAACGCGACTTCGCCTTCAACTCTGGGCGCGATCAGCTTGTCCGTTGGTATGTCGGCCCCGGCCGCAAAGCCCCAGCCTTCCACCAGTTTGCCGAACAGAGGGTTGTTCAGCGCCATCTGAGCCTGTGCTTTTGGGTCCGTTAGCCCCAGTTTGTAGCCCACCACCTTATGACCCGCCGCGTTGAACTTTTTGATCAGTTCGTCCTGAACCTCATAGGCCTGTTCCAACATGTGAATCTCATAGGTCCCGGCGACCGGCTCACAGGGCTCGGTATTGTGGCGCGCTTGGTATAGCTGCTTAGCTGCACCCTTGGGGTCGAAAAAAGCTTCCTCATTCATTCAGGCTGCCTCGCTCGGGCTTATCACCCACAACAGTAGTTCGGTACATTTCTCGGCGTTGGCCAAAGTAGTCCGACACCGGCTGGTGCCAAACGCAGCGGTTATCCCAGATGGCCAGTGTGCCCGGTGTCCAGCGCATGCGACAGGTAAACGCCGGTGCGCTGGCAACCGAGAACAGGTAATCCAGCAGGGGGCGCGCTTCTTCGACCTTCATGCCCTCGATGCCCAGAGTATAGGCTGGGTTGGCAAACAGCACATTGCGGCCGGTTTCCGGATGGCGGGTAATCAGTGGATGACTGCGTACATCGTGGTCGACATTTTCCCCGTAGAGAATCTGCATGCTTTCCAGGCCAGCGTTATGTTTCGCATTGGGTCCATAGCCGTACTCCGGTGAGTTGATACCGTTGAGACCCAGCAATATCTTGCGCATAGCCGGCGATAGCCACTCGCAGGCCAGATACATATTATTGAACAGCGTGTCTCCTCCTACTGCAGGCACGTCGTGACCGTACAACAGTGTGAAAGCCGGGGGGCGTTCCTGGAACGACCAATCCGAGTGCCAGGCACCACCGAACACGAATGGCGTGCCCTCGCTGGCCTCCTTGACCACATGCACTACATGGGGATGATTGGCCATGGGTTTCACGTAGGGCTCTACGCCGAACTCGCCAAAGCGCTGTGATACCGCTTCGAGCTGAGCAACACTCAACGACTGATCGCGAATGAACAGAACCTGATGATCAAGCAATGCCTGGCGCAGATCAGCCTGGCCCTGCTCGGACAGGTTGTTCAGGTCGATATCGCGTATGTCGGCACCTAGCCCGCCACAGACCGGCTCGGTGCGGAAATGAGAGCTGGTGCGCGCCTGATTATTGCTTGCCGAGGTGTAGAAAAATTCGGGCATGACGGTTACCTCTTGTTATAGGTTGATACCCAGTGAGCATGCCCCAGGTTCTATACTCCCTCTATGACCAGTTGCGCCATTTTATGATAGTTACTGCCATACGGCTGGCACAGACAACGCCAGATACCTGAGCCGGGCCATTGATCAATGCGCTGGCGCATTCTGGCTCTGGAGAGTTCCAACGTGCTTGAAGTAACCAACCTGAAAAAATCCTATCCAGGTCCAACAGGACAACTTCCGGTACTCGACGGGGTCAGCCTGCATCTTGATGCAGGCAAGAGTGTCGCGTTGATGGGCGAGTCAGGTAGTGGCAAGAGTACCTTGTTGCACCTGGTCGCCGGTCTGGATCAGGCCGATAGTGGGACTATTCATGTTGCCGGAAGATCGCTTGCAGGGTTGGATGAGACTGCTCGGGCCGCTTTTCGCCGCGATCAGATAGCAGTCATTTTTCAGCAATTCAATCTGATTCCCTCCCTGCGCGTAGTCGACAATCTGGCCTTCCAGGCACGGTTGGCTGGCAGGGTCGATGATCAATGGCTCGACTGGCTTGCACACAAACTGGGCCTGGCTGGACTGCTGCAACGCTATCCCGAACAGCTCTCCGGTGGACAGCAACAGCGGGTTGCGGTTGGCCGCGCTCTAGCGGTGCGACCGCCGCTGGTGCTCGCCGATGAACCCACGGGCAATCTGGATGAGGGCAGTGCCGACGAGGTCATGGCCTTGCTTCTGGAACTGGTGCGTGAGGCGGGCTCAAGTCTGTTGATGGTCACCCACAGTGCCCGCCTGGCTGCGCAGCTGGACCGCCATGTGATGCTCAAGGCAGGTCAGGTGCATGGGAGTCAATCTTGACCCGCCACTGGGTTTGGGTATTGCACACCCTTCTCAGTCATTGGCGTCGGCATCCGCTACAGGCTGGCTGCCTGCTGGTTGGGTTGTGGTTGGCCACGGCGCTGTGGACGGGTGTCCAGGCGCTCAACAGCCAGGCCCGTGAAAGCTACGACCGAGCCGCAGAGTTGTTCGCTGGCGGCGCGCAGACTGTACTGGTGGACCCGGCTGGCCAGCTCTTCACGCAACAGAACTTCATTGCCCTGCGCCGCGCAGGCTGGCCGGTTTCGCCGATGTTGAACGGCTCGGTGGCATTGGCTGGCGCTGCTGATGGACGTCGGCTACAGCTGACCGGAATAGAGCCGCTCACGCTGCCCAGCGAAGGAACTATTGCCAGTCAGACCGGCGATCAGAATCTGCTGCAGAGCTTCATGTTGGCGCCGGGTCTGACCTGGATCGCGAGCGATACTCTCGCGGAATTTGGTCTTGCCGCCGGGGATACGCCAGCCCTGGTTGATGGAAAAAAGCTCCCGCCGCTGCATGTTGTCGATAACCTGCCACCGGGCCTGTTACTGGTAGATATTGGTCAGGCTCAGAGGTTGCTTGGACAGCCTGAAAGGCTCACCCAGTTGGTGGTTGATGCGAGCTTCGCAGCCGCGCTGCCGCAACTGCCAGAAAATATACCGTTGAGCTGGGAAGTTCGCGGCGAGGATGAGCTGGTGCGGCTGACTGACAGCTTTCATCTCAACCTTACCGCCCTGGGTCTGCTGGCCTTCGTGGTTGGGCTTTTTATTGTGCATGCAGCGGCCAATCTGGCTATGGAGCAGCGCCGGGGGCTGCTGCAGACACTACGCGCCTGTGGCGTAGGCCTGAAAACGCTTCTTGCCGTTCTCCTTTTGGAGCTTTTTGTACTGGCGCTACTGGGTGGCAGTCTCGGGGTCCTGAGCGGCTTTGCACTGGCGGCGTTGCTGGTCGGTGACCTGGCAGCCAGCCTGCGCGGGCTCTATGGCGCCCAGGTGGCAGGTCAGTTGTCGCTGGACGCACTCTGGTGGCTTACCGGTATGGGTATGAGCCTGCTTGGGACCTTGATTGCCGGCGGCGGCAGTGTACTGGCTGCAATGCGCCTGCCGGTGCTGGCCTGGGCCAGGCCACAGGCCTGGCGGGAGGCCCAGGGCCGCATGATCAAGCGTCAGTCTGTGCTTGGTGTGGTGCTTGTGTTGATGGCCTTTGTGCTGATTGTCTGGGGCAATTCACTGCTTGCTGGTTTCGCTCTGCTGGCTTGTCTGTTGCTGGGCGCAGCCTGGTTGTTGCCGTTGTGCCTGCAGGCCATATTGCGAATCGCGCAAATGCGCCGTGGCGGCCCGGTGCGACAATGGTTCTGGGCTGACAGTCAACAGCAGCTATCCGGTTTGAGCGTAGCCTTGATGGCGCTGCTGCTGGCGCTGGCTGCCAATATTGGCGTCGGCAGCATGACTGAAGGTTTTCGTCAGACCTTTACCGGCTGGCTGGATCAGCGTCTGGCAGCAGATATCTATGTGCGTCCGCATGATCCGCAACAGGCAGCCGCCATCGACAGGTCCCTCAGGCAGAACCCTCAAGTGCTTGCCCAGCTACCCAGTTGGCAGCTGGATACGCGTGTGGGCGGCTGGCCCACCCAGCTCAGCGGCGTCGTTGATCATCCGCTCTACGCAGATACCTGGCCGATGCTGGAAAGCGTCCCTGATCCCTGGCCGCAGCTTGCCGCAGGAACGGGCACCATGGTCAGTGAGCAGTTGGCCTATCGGCTGGATCTTGCGGTGGGCGATTCTGTGACGCTGGATACCCCAGCCGGGGTCTGGCAATTGAGCGTGCTGGGTCGTTACGCCGACTATGGTAATCCCCGGGGGCAAATGCTGGTATCGGCCGCCGGATTGCAGCAGCGCTGGCCCGATCTGCCGCTGACCAGTGTCGGCGTGCTTACCGAACCCGACGCCGCGCCAAAAATAGCCTCTGACTTGCGCAGGGATTTCGACCTGGGGGACAGCCGGGTTATCGATCAGGCGGCACTGAAGGCGTATTCACAACAGATATTTGAACAGACGTTCGCCGCCACAGCCGCGCTTAACACCCTGACCCTGGGCGTTGCGGCGGTCGCGTTGTTTGCCAGCTTGCTGGGCCTGGCAGACAGCCGGCTGAGTCAGCTCGCACCGCTTTGGGCAATGGGCTTACGGCCCGGTCAGTTGGCATTGTTGAGTCTCGCACAAATGCTTGTCCTGGCTGCGCTTACCTGTGCACTGGCGATTCCCCTGGGGCTGGCGTTGGCCTGGTGCCTGGTCGAGGTGGTCAATGTGCAGGCGTTCGGCTGGCGCTTGCCGTGGCACTGGTTCCCGAAGCAATGGTTGCTGTTGGTGTTGCTGGCCCTGGCAGCGGTATTGCTGGCGAGCGTCGTCCCGGCCTGGAGCATCATGCGCACTGGGCCCACGCGTTTGCTCAGGAGTTTTAGCCATGGTGCATAAGTGGATATGTGTACTGGCTCTGATCGTTCTGGCCGCCTGTGACAACACCCAACCAACTGCGACTGCCGGTTTTGCCGGACTGGGTAGCGAAGCAGAGGGTTTCAGTGCGGTTACCTTTGGGGAGACGCCTGATTTTCCGGCCGACTTTGCCGCGCACCCGGACTATCGGATCGAGTGGTGGTACGTGACGGCCAATCTCACTGATGAACAGGGCAAGGATTGGGGCGTGCAGTGGACTCTTTTCCGCCAGGCGATGGCTCCGCAGACTGAGGAGCAGGCGCAGGATGGCTGGCAGAGCGCACAGGTCTGGCTTGGTCATGCGGCACTGACCCACGCCGGGGGGCACCAGCACGCAGACCGCCTGGCCCGAGGTGGTATTGGTCAGGCCGGCGTGCGGGCCAAGCCTTTCCGGGCCTGGATCGATGACTGGTCGTTGGAAGGCGATGCTGACCTGCAGCTAAGCCCCTTGCAGGTCAGCGCGGGCGCCGAAGACTTCAATTACCAACTGAATCTGCAAGCGGAGGGCCCACTGGTGTTGCATGGCGAGCGGGGCTTCAGCCGCAAGTCGGACCGAGGGCAAGCGTCATGGTATTACAGCCAACCGTTCTATCGCGTCGATGGCGAGGTCGAGTGGCAAGGTGAGCGGCATCGGGTCAGCGGCCGCGCCTGGCTTGATCGGGAATGGAGCAGCCAACCCCTGGCGGAAGATCAACAGGGGTGGGATTGGTTCTCCCTGCATCTGCACGATGGCATCAAGCTGATGCTGTTCCGCCTGCGCAGCGAGGATGGCAGTCACTTCTACTCGGGCACCTGGATTACCCCGGACGGAATCAGTGAGCCATTGGAAAGTGACGGCATCACTATGAGTCCTTTGGCACAGACCAAGGTTGCTGGGCGCTCTCTTCCAACCCGTTGGCGATTGCAGGTGGCGGGCAAGGATCTGGATATCGAGGTGCAAGCCCTGAACGAACAGGCATGGATGGGCACTGGAATCCCTTACTGGGAGGGTCCTATCAATGTCACTGGTAGCCACACTGGTGTGGGCTATCTTGAGATGACAGGGTATTGAAAGCAAACAAACATCAGGAGAAGAATTAATGGCCAACAGTGCGAAGAACGTTCTGGGTACCGCCCTGGAGCCATGCTGCAATCAGATCCGTGCCGGTTTCTACCGGGACGGTTTCTGCCATACCGGTGACGCCGATCTCGGTCGTCACGTGGTCTGCGCCGTAGTGACCGAATCCTTTCTGCAATACAGTTTGGAGCGCGGTAACGATCTGATCACGCCCCGACCCGAGTGGGACTTCCCCGGGCTCAAACCTGGTGATCGATGGTGTCTTTGCGCCAGTCGCTGGAAAGAAGCCTACGAGGCTGGCGTGGCACCACCGGTGCTACTCGATGCCTGTCACGAAAAGGCAACCGAAATCATCAGTCTCGAGGTGTTGCAGGCGTATGAGTGAGGCTCTGGAGATACGCGGCCCCCGGGTCGAGGAAGATCGATTGATTGACGTCTATCGAGCTCAGCGTGATGTTCCCTCGCCCTGGGTGGCGATAAGCGATCAGGTGATGGGCGGCGTGTCCAATGCGCGAGTCCGGCAATGCGAGCGCAGTGATTCGGAAGCTACCTGTCTGACCGGGCGCACGAGTCTGGATAACAATGGTGGTTTTGTGCAGATGAAACTGGATATCGGACCGGCCCACTCCCTGGCCAACTTCCACGGACTGTTTATCGAGCTGTGCGGTCCGGCCCACGAATACAATCTGCATATCAAGACCAGCGAACTGAGCAGGCCCTGGCAATCCTACCGCCATACCTTGCAAGTGGAGCCCCATTGGGTCCGCTTCAATATTCCCTATGCTCTGCTCAGCCCACATCGCACAGACATCGAACTGAACGTCTCGCAGATCAAGAGCATCGCGGTTGTAGCCATTGGCGAAGAGTTCGAGGTAGATGTATGCGTGCGACGGGCGGGCTTCTATCTCGGCTGAAGATAGGGCCTGGGGATGCTGCTCTGCTTCTCGTCAGAGCAGGTCGGAATCTTCGCAAATCAGCTTGGCGCGGATGATCTCGGTGGAATAGTCACCACCGATACGCAATTCCACTTTTTCGCCGGGCCTGATTGTGGCCTCAGGGAAAAAGGTCCAGGAGTCCTCTGCCGGCTCTGGCGCCAAGGTACAGTGCACCGTGCTGCTGTGGTTGTTGGTCAGTTGCAGGCGCTTGAAGTTCTCCGGCGTTGCAGCACTGGCCTCTGCCGAGTCCAGCACCCAGGTCCGGATGTCCAGACCGTTGAGCTCTTCATCGAGCATAACGTCGGGCGCGGCAAGAGCGACTGCGGGCAGGCATCCGATAACGGCGCATAGGTGGGAAAGTTTCATTGTGCGACTCCTTCCAGTAAGAATCCAAGGGCTTCGGTAGAGTCTCTGCCGGGCGTCAGGTTCCAGGCTTTTGGCCTGGTATGCGTGGAGACCCTGCTGGTCATGTAGCAAAAGTTTTCTTGACGCACGCTGCGCCGACCCTTAGATTCGAGCCATGACCAGACCAAACGTGTTCGCCAGCCAGATGATTATGACCGCCATTCCACCCTTGGCGGGCTGACTCACGTCGCTCTGAAAAACCCGCCCTCGAGGCGGGTTTTTTGTTTCTGCCTCTGGGGCCTGCAATCTGACAGGAGTTTGTATGTCCCTCGCACTAGCGCAGCCAACTGCCCCCGGTCCAGGAGCCGTCCTCCATTCGGATGTGTCCTTTCGAGCGCTGCACAGCAGTTATGTTGCCCGTATTCTTCGTGCCCCGGTCTATGACATTGCCGTCGAAACACCGCTGCAGTCTGCTCCCCGACTATCGGCGGCCCTGAGCAATCAGGTGCTGCTCAAGCGTGAAGATCTGCAGCCGGTTCATTCCTTCAAGATTCGTGGTGCCTATGCGCGGGTTGCCGCCCTGGATGAGCGGGCACGCAATAGCGGTGTTATCACCGCCTCAGCGGGCAATCATGCCCAGGGCCTGGCGCTGGCAGCGCAGACACTGGGTATCGAAGCGCTCATTGTCATGCCCTTGAATACCCCTGCGATAAAGCTCCAGGGCGTGCGCTCAAGGGGTGCCGAGGTATTGCTTTACGGTGACACCTTTGCCGAGTCCCTGGCCTACGCTATTGGTCTTGCCCAAACGCGCGGGTACACGTTTGTCCCGCCCTATGATGATGCCGATGTGATTGCCGGACAGGGCACGATTGGCCTGGAGCTGCTGCGCCAGCACCAGGGGCCGCTGGATGCCATTTTTGTTCCGGTGGGCGGTGGAGGATTGATCGCAGGTATAGCTGCCTATGTGAAGTATCTGCGCCCGGAGGTACGAATCATCGGCGTCGAGCCGGCCGGCTCCAATTGTCTGCAGTCTGCCCTGGCGGCCGGTGAGCGCGTAATACTGTCGCAGGTTGATGCCTTTGCCGATGGCGTAGCCGTTGCCCAGGTGGGCGCGCTTAACTTCGAACTGTGCCGGCATCTGGTTGACGAGGTGATTACAGTGACAACCGATCAGATATGCGCTGCAGTGCGTGACATCTACGAGGATACCCGGTCGATTGCAGAGCCCGCCGGTGCGCTGGCCGCTGCAGGGATTCGTTCTTATGTAGCCCGTGAAGGCTGCAGCGACCAGGTGCTGGTAGGCATCAACTCCGGGGCCAATATTGATTTTGCCAATCTTGGTTTTGTTGTTGAGCGTGCTGGGCATGGTGATTCAAAGTGATCAAATGAAGCCGATGCCCAACTGAAAGAGTTTCTCTACCGCGCGCACGGCCCGCTTGTCTGCGACGAAGATCAGGACATGATCGCCATCAGTGATGACAGTGTCATGGTAGGCCATGATCACCTCCTCACCCCGGACCACCGCGCCTACGCTGGCTCCAGCCGGTAAAGCCAGCTCGTTGATCCTGCGTCCGACTACGCGTGAACTGCCAATGTCCCCATGAGCTATCGCCTCCAACGCTTCCGCCGCGCCGCGTCTCAGTGAATGCACCGCAACCACGTCGCCGCGGCGCACGTGACTGAGCAGGGCGCTGATTGTGGATTGCTGCGGCGACAGGGCTATATCTATCAGTCCACCCTGAACCAGATCTACGTAGGCGGGGTTGTTTATAAGGGTGATCACCGTGCGGGCGCCGAGCTTCTTGGCCAGCATCGAAGCCATGACGTTGGCTTCTTCATCATTGGTCAAGGCAATGAACACATCGGTGGCCTCTATGTTTTCCTCGATCAGCAGTTCCCTGTCAGAAGCATTGCCGTGAAGAATGGTGCTGTTCTGCAGTTGCTGAGACAGCTGCTCACAACGCTCCCGGTCCTGTTCAATGATCTTCACCTGATAATGGCTTTCGATGCTGCTCGCCAGGCGGGCACCGATATTGCCGCCGCCGGCGATGATAATGCGTTTGTATGGTCTGTCCAGCCGTCTTAGCTCGGCCATCACCTGGCGGATATCATGACGGGCGGCGATGAAGAACACCTCGTCCTCAGCTTCGATGACGGTATCGCCATCCGGAATAATCGGCTGTTCCCTGCGGAAAATAGCGGCGACGCGGATGCTGACGCCGGGTAAGTGCTCACGCAGCGCCCTGATACGCTGACCCACCAGGGCTCCCCCATAACGTGCCTTGACCGCCACCAGCTGCACCCGCCCATCAGCGAAGTCGAGAACCTGCAGCGCGCCCGGATACTGCAGCAACCTTTTTATCCCTCGGGTAATCAGTGATTCGGGGCTGATCAGCACATCGATCGGTATAGCCTCGCGGTTGAACAGTGCCTGCTCGCGGGTGAGGTAATCGGGCTCGCGCACGCGTGCGATTCGCGTGGGTACATTGAAAAGGCTGTAGCCCACCTGGCAGGCAATCATGTTGATCTCGTCGCTGTTGGTTACAGCGACCAGCATGTCAGCATCGTCTGCGCCAGCCTGGGCAAGTATGCGCGGATGGGAGCCAGAGCCCTTGAGTGTGCGCAGATCGAGGCGGTCCTGAAGCTCACGCAATCTTTGGCTGTTGGTGTCGACGATGGTGATATCGTTGTCTTCGCTGGCCAGGTGTTCGGCCAGGGTGCCGCCTACCTGACCAGCTCCGAGAATGATGATACGCATGAACTACTCCTGATGAGTTGTTGCTTGCGTTCATTGTTCGCCGTGCCGGTGTAAACAAACCATGCCAGGCTTGCCACAGGCTCGTAAAAATTGCGTATACGTCAGTCGGGCTGGCCGATAAAACGGTAACCTACACCGGCTTCAGTCTCGATATAGCGTGGTGCTGTCGGGTCATCACCGAGCTTATTGCGCAAGCGTCCAATAAAAATGCGCAGGTAGTGTGTGTCGTGGGTGTGATGGGCTCCCCAGATGTCCTTCAGGAGCTGTTGCTGGGTAATGATGCGGCCTGGATGGGCAATAAGGCTGCGCAGTAGCTCGAATTCCTTCTTCGATAAATGCAGGTCTTCTCCATCCAGGGTGACTCGCCTGTCGAGCAGATCGACGCGCAGGTAACCGTCGTCGTATCCGGTCGGCGGAACGCTTACCTCACCGAAGGTGCGCAGGACAGAACGAATGCGCGCCAGCAATTCGTTGGCGCCAAAGGGTTTTTCCACATAGTCATTGGCACCGTTGTCCAGGGCGAGCACCTTGTCTTTTTCCCCGTTGCGCACCGACAGCACTATTACCGGACCCTTGTAGAATTCACGCAGTTGCTTTAGCAGCAGTTGGCCGTCCATATCAGGCAATCCCAGGTCCATGATGACCAGGTCAGGCTGGTGGAGGGCGGCCTGCTGGAGCCCCTGTCTGGCATCTTCGGCTTCCAAGAGCTGATAGCCCTGGGATCCCAGACAGATGGTCAGGAAGCGACGGATCTGCGGCTCGTCATCAATGATCAGAACGTGCGTCACAGGTCGTCCTCCTGTGTTTTTGCTGGGGCTGAAAGGGGTAGGCTGATTCTCACCCGTGCGCCATCACTCGGCGCGCTGTCTTCAACCGACGTACGGCCACCGTGGGCGGCGATGATGCTTCGGCAAATGGCGAGCCCCAGCCCTGTGCCGGCGGCGTACTGATCGCCATGACTGAAGGTATGGAACATATCGAATACCTGCTCGCGTTTGTCAGCCGCAATGCCGGGTCCACTATCGCTAACGTCGAGGTGCAGCCAGCTATCCTCTTGCAGCGCCTGGAGCCGGATATGCCCATTGGCGGGTGAGAAGCGGATGGCGTTTTCCAGAACGTTAAAGAGCGCTTGCTCGATCAGCGCGGGATGAACGTGCAACAGTGGCAAGTCAGGTGGCATGTCGATCTTGAGCTCGATATCCTTGAGCAGTGGTCGGCTACGACGAATGACCACACTTATCAGGTCGTCCAGGCCTATCCAGTCACGGTCCAGCGTCAGCTCGCCGTGCCCCAGACGCGTCATGTCCAACAGCTTCTGGATATACCGATCCAGTCGCCTCGCCTCGCTGAGGGTGTTGTCCAACAGCTCTGCCTGCTGTCCTGCGTCCAGAGAGTCCGAGAGATCGATCAGGCTGGATACCGAGCCGATCATGGTCGACAGCGGCGTACGCAGATCGTGGGAAACCGAAGAAAGCAGGGCCGAGCGTAACTGCTCGCGCTCCTTGCCCAGGGTTTCCTGTTTCAGTGACTCGCCAAGTTCGATTCTGCCCCACGCCAGGCTGGCCAGGCTGACCAAAACATCCAGACGTTCACGGTGCCAGACGCTTGTCGGTTCGGTAGCAGACACCCTGATTGCATTGGCTACCTCTCCCTTGGCGCCGTGGAACAGAACATTCACGCCGCCTGGATCCTCATGCCAACTGACCGTTCGAGGGGCCGCGGTAAGTAGTGTGGCATCCGGTTCGACGCTGCGTGCATACCAGTCGAGCGTCTCTTCCAGCTGGGCCGCAAACGAATTGATCAAGGTAACCCGGTCAACACATACAGAGAGCGCCCTGGCGCAGGCCATTTGCTCTTTATTCCAGCGTTCACTGGCTCGCAGCGCAGCAACCTGTTCGCTCAGGCGACCGGCCATTTGCCCGGTTATCAAGGCCACCATCGCCAGCAGCGCAGCGGTAAGTGCATCTTCCTGATGCAGCATGCGCAGTGAGTACCGCGGTTCGGTCAGAAAGAAGTTGTAAGCAGCAAAACTCAGCAGAGCACATGCCAATGCGGGCCAAACGCGGGTGCTGATCGCTGTCACCAGTACCGCCGCTAGATAAATCAGTGCCAGGTTGGCGGCGGGCATGACGCTGGCCAGCAGCAATGCCAGCCCAGTGGCAATCAAGGGCGCGAGCCAGGGAAGCGTGAAGCAAAGCAGATCCTTGCGGGTCAGTTTTTGCAGTGTCATTGAATGCATCAGCCCCGCCAGAACATGGGAGAAAACAGCACCATCACGGTCATCAGTTCCAGACGACCCAGTAGCATCGCCAAGGATAGCAGCCATTTGGCCGCATCCGGCAGAGATGCAAAATTCCCTGCCGGACCAATAATGTTGCCCAGGCCGGGGCCGACGTTAGTGAGGGCTGTGGCTGTGGCGGTCAGGCTGGTTACCAAGTCGAGCCCCATCACCGCCAGTACCAGAGTAAAGCCGGCCAGGCACAGGAAGAACAGAAAGGAGAACGCGATGGCTGAGAGAATGATGTCGTCTGCCACAGGCTTGCCCGCGTATTGGGTGACGAATACTCCGTTGGGATGCACCAGCTTGCGTACCTGGCTTCGCAAAAACAGATAGCTCAGCTGAAACCTGAAGATTTTCATACCCCCGCTGGTCGATCCTGAGCATCCGCCTATGAACATCACTACAAAGAACAGCGCTACGCTGAAAGGGCCCCAAAGCGTGTAATCGGCGGAAGCATAGCCGGTAGTAGTAATGACTGACACCAGATTGAAAATAGACTGGGTCAGGGCCTCGAAGGGCGAATATGAGCCCTGAAAGATCAGGTAGAACGTCAGCAGGGCGGTGACTGCGGCAACGATTGCCAACAGCCCGATCACCTGCTGGTTGTTCAGTGTGGCCAACCGGGGGCGACGCGCGAAGCCGATTATCATGGTGAAAGGTACTGCCCCCAAGAGCATGAAGGCCGTAGCGATCCATAGCACGCCACTACCAAAGCGGCCCATGGAGCGATCATCGGTAGCAAAGCCGCCAGTGGAAACGGTGGTCATTGCATGGTTTACAGCATCGAACAGGCTCATTCCCGCAAGCCAGTAGCTCAGGGTGCAGGCAGCGGTGATAGTCAGATAGGTGATCAGCAGAGCCCTGGCCAAGGTCTGAATGCGTGGCATGGATTTGTCTGACCAGTCGGAAGACTCGGTATGAAATAGCCGCATGCCTCCCACGCGCAAGAACGGCAGGATCGACACCGCCATACCGATCACTCCGAGGCCGCCCAGCCATTGGAGAATCGAGCGCCACAACAGGAGGCTGGAGGGTAACTTTTCCAGGCCCGAAAATACCGTCGATCCTGTGGTAGTGATGCCGGAGACCGCCTCAAACCAGGCGTCGGTAAAGGCGACGTCGTAATGGCTGAGAAATAGCGGCAACGCACCGCCCAGTGACATCATCAGCCAGCTTGCGCTGGTCAGGAGGTAAAGCTGGCGTGATACCAGATTGAATTTCCCGCTACGGCAGAACACGACCATAGCGACGCCCAGCGTTGCCATTATTGCTGCGCTGTACAGGAATACGGATAGCTCTGGGTCTGCCCATGCCCATGCTGCCGCGCTGACGCAGAGCATCAGCAAGGTCATGATAAGGCTCAGGATGCCGCAGACGTAAATGATCGGCCGTACGAACTTGAACATGATTCTGACTCCATGACGATGGTGCCAGACTAGGACGTTCGGCCATAAACAAACGAGCCGCAAAGGGCGTTAGGTCCGTAAAAAATACGTAAACGCGAGGCAAGGTTATGCCGTACTTTATGTGCGGATTTTTGAAGCCCGGGCTTTCAGAACAATGGCCAAGCCACCGATCACGGCGACGGCAGCAATCAGCATGCGTACGGAAAGGGGCTCGCTGAGTAGCAGCACGCCTGCTATTGCAGCCAGGATCGGTACGGAAAGCTGGAGTGATGCCGCCTGCATGGCGCCAAGCCCCCTCAATGCGCTATACCAGATAGCGTATCCGAGTCCGGAGGTGATGGCGCCCGACAATATCGCATATAGAGCTCCCGTTGCGTCCCAGCGAATCTGACCCACAAAGGGCAGTGCAAGCAGCAGCACCAGTGGGATCGAACGCAGGAAGTTATCAGCGGTTTCTGCCAAAGGATCCACAGCGCCCCTGCCCAGGAGTGAATAGGCGCCCCAGGCAAGCCCGGATAACAGCATTATCAGTGCGCTGCCCAGCGGTGGAGCCGTACTGCCGGGCAGCAGCAGGACGAGAACCCCCACCGTCGCCAGCACCAGTCCGGCTGTTGCTGCGGTGCTCAGTCGCTCGCCGCGAACAAGGCCGAAAGCCAGCATGCTTAACTGAACAGCGCCAAAGAGCAGCAGCGCGCCTGTGCCCGTATCCAGTTGTATATAGGCAAAGGAAAACGCGGCAGCATAGAGGGTCAGAGCCAGGGCACCTGCCCAGTTGCCGGATGCCGGCCGCGCCCGTTTGCGCAGGCCGACCAATAGCCAAAGTACTATTGCGCCGCTGACGATGCGAAGCACGGTAAAGCTGGCGGCATCGATCCCTGTATTGACCAGAGCCAGGCGGCAGAGCACCGAGTTGCCGGCAAACGCGAGCATGGCGATGCCAGCCAGAAACAAGGTGGGTAGCGGCCGCGCCGCCACCGCTGGCATTACGGCAGCTCGATGCGATCAGGGTGGATGACAATGCGGCCTTGCTTGAAAAGCCCGCCAATGGCCTTCTTGAAATTACCCTTGCTGACGCCGAACTGGCGGGTGATGACCTCGGGAGGGCTTTTATCGCTGACCGATAGTGAGCCGCCATTGGCTTCGAGCTTGTCCAGAATCTGTTGTTGCAGCGCATCGGCGGCTTCGGCGCCCACGGGTTGCAAGCTGAGGCTGATCTTTCCGTCCGGGCGAACTTCACGGATATACCCCTGCTCGCGCATACCGCCGCGCAGAAACTTGAAAGCCTCGTTCTTGTGAATCAGGCCCCAATGCTCGCCGTTGATGATCGCCTTGAATCCCAGGTCGGTCGTGCCGACGATCAGCAGGTCAACAGCCTGGCCGGTGGAGTAGCGGGCAGGGGTTTTATCCAGATGGCGGTCGAGATGCGCGGTAGCGGTAATGCGGCGGGTGTGTTTGTCGAGATAAAGGTAGACGACAACGTAGTCTCCCTCCTTGAGTGGACGCTTTTCCTCGGAGTGCGGCAGTAAAACATCCTTGGGCAGGCCCCAATCGAGAAACAGGCCAATCTTGTTGATCTCCTTCACCTTCAGGCTGGCAAACTCGCCGACCTGTGCCTTGGGAGTCTCGGTCGTGGCGATCAGCCGGTCTTCGCTGTCCAGATAAACGAAAACATTCAGCCAGTCTTCTTCTTCGGTTGGCTGATCCTTGGGGATATAGCGATTGGGCAGGAGAATCTCACCCTCCGCGCCGCCATCCAGGTATAGCCCGAAGCCCACGTGGCTGACAATCTGCAAACTGTTATAGCGCCCGATCAAGGCCATTGTGAAATCTCTCGATAAATAGCGGCAGTGTAACAGGCTGCTGCCATGTGGAAGAAAGATCGGGAAACAACCGGCATGGTGATCGGCTAGTCTGCATCGGCTTTAGCTGCTAGATTCTCCTATCGATCCATAAAGTCACGGCTAACGGCATCAGCACAGGACAGCAATTCCTATGGATGAAGAGCAAGACCCGTCTGGTATAGCGCCGTTGCTCATGGCTATTGCGCAGCAGGATCAGCAATCATTCGAGCAGCTGTACAGGCTCACCAGTGCCAAGCTCTTCGGCATCTGCAAGCGTATGCTGGTGCAGAGCAGTGATGCTGAGGATGTGCTCCAGGAGGTGTATCTGACGGTCTGGGCCAAGGCCTCCCAGTTTGATGCGCAGCGCGGCAAGCCGGACACCTGGTTGACTACCATCGCTCGTTCCAAATGTATCGACCGCTTGCGTCTGGGCGGCGTCGATCGACATACCGATCTGATCGATCTTGATCAGTTGCCGGAACCTGAGAAAATTGATCCGGTTGAATTTGCCAGTGATAAGCAGCGCTTGGATAACTGTCTCTCCAACCTGCAAAACCAGCATCGTACCGTGATCAGAACCGCGTTCTTGGATGGTTGTACCTACCATGATCTGGCAGCTCGGACTGGTGTGCCTCTGGGTACCATGAAAAGTTGGATTCGACGTGGCTTGATGAGCCTCAAGGCGTGCCTGGAGAAATGAAAAAGACACGAGATTTCACTGAAGATGACGATCTGCGCCTCGCAGAGTATGCCCTTGGCGTGCTTGAAGCAGATGAGCGCAGGTCCGTTGAAGCGCAGCTTGCAGTAGAGCCTGAATATAGCGAGCGCTTGGTCCAGTGGCATGCGCGCCTGGCTCCGATGCTGGAGGAGATCGCCGACCAAGCACCGCCGGAATACGTTTGGGCTCGGATCCGCGATAGTCTCGGCCACAATCCTCACCGCGATGCGGCACCTGAAGCAAGCGGCCGCCGCAGCGTCTGGGAGAGCCTGAACTTATGGCGCTGGTTCTCCGCTGGTAGCATTGCTGCTGCGATGGTCATGGCGCTGGTGCTGGTCGTAGTGCTCCCCCGCGAAGCTGATCTGCCGCCAATCGAAAGCACTCTGACCACGGCCCTGCAGTTGGAGAATGGCCAGGTTGTTTACACAGCAACCCTCGATGCCTCGCGTCGCAGTCTGGTAGTGGTGCCCGCGGCTGAGATTCAGCTGGAGGGTCGCGATGCGCAGCTCTGGCTGATTGCTGGCGATCTTCCTCCGCAATCGCTCGGGTTGCTCCCGGCGGACGGTGCGGTGCGTCTGGCTGTTCCGGAAGAGCTTATTGCCCTGGCCAGTGTAGATAGCGTGTTTGCCATCTCCCTCGAGCCGCCAGGTGGTTCGCCGACCGGACTGCCCACTGGTCCGGTGGTTGCCCAGGGTGTACTGGCGGATATCTGATCTGACACGAGCCCCGGTCTGATACACCAGGGCTCGCTTCTTCGTTTCACCTCGGGTCCATTCAGTAGTGGACCGATTCTCAACACATTACCTCAAAGGTTATTCCCCCATCGCCAACGGGATGAGTAACTGCTGTCTGAAATAAAATCGATTTTCCTGCATCCGTATCCTGACTCGTTGCGTAACTACATGGAGGTATACAAAAACAGACGAGAAGGAGCTTCACATGAATCGGCTTTACACGCGTTCCCTGCTGGCAAAATCAGTATTGGCCACGGCTGTACTTGGTGCCGCTGTCGGCTCGACAATCAGCCTGGCTTCCAGCCACCGCGAAGCGCCGTTTATCACTGAGGTGCCCAAGGTCGACGGCACTGATTTTTACATGTTTCGCAGTTATGAACTTGGCCGCGAAAACACGGTAACCATGATCGCCAATTACTTGCCCCTACAGGACGCTTACGGCGGACCAAATTATTTTGATCTGGATGGCAATGCGATCTACGAAATTCATATCGATAATAGCGGTAATGCCGAGGAAGACATTACCTTCCGCTTCAAGATGACAGACGTGAAGCAGGATCTGCAACTGGATGTTGGTGATGCGGGCAATACCCAGAAGGTGTCGGTGCCGTTGAAGAATATTGGCCCAATCGGACCCTCTGCCGACCAGACCGGCGCGGTGCAGACCAGGCAGACTTATGCACTCAGCGTTATTCGCGGTGATCGGCGTACAGGCACAGTCGACACAGTAATGAACGCCTTTGATCAGTCCAATACGTTTAACAAGCCGTTGGATAACATAGGCAACAAGTCGATCGGTGATTACGAAGCCTACGCCAACGACCATATCTACGATGCAATCATTCCCGGATGCAATGGCACAGCCCGAGTATTTGTAGGCCAGCGTCAGGAAGCATTTGCAGTCAATCTGGGCGAGATATTCGATCTGGTTAACACCAATCCGCTGGGCGGCCGCAATGCCGAAACCAACGATCTGGCAGACAAGAATGTTACCTCCCTGGCACTGGAAGTCCCCACCTCATGCCTGACCGGGACAGCTGCAAACAGTAATAGCCAGAAAGTCATCGGCGGATGGACGACCGCCAGTCTGAGACAGGCGCGGGTACTCAACCCACAACCAACATCCGATGGCAAAGGCGCGAGCATTCAGGGCGGCGCCTACACCCAGGTATCTCGACTGGGCATGCCTCTGGTGAACGAAGTGGTTATCGGCCTCAAGGACAAGGACGCATTCAACGCCAGCGAACCCAAGGATGACGGTCAATTTGCATCCTACGTAACGCATCCGACCTTGCCCGAATTACTGGAGATCCTGTTTCAGGGTACTGCGGTTGCTCCAAATCTGTTTCCGCGTACCGATCTGGTGACTGCCTTCCTCACCGGCGTCCCGGGAGTGAATCAGCCAACGGGTGTAGTGACCTCGGAGATGCTGCGTCTGAATCCCGAAATAGACGTGACCCGAGACGGCTTCCAGAACGATCTGGGCGTCCTCGGCAGTGATAATGCCGGTTTCCCCAATGGTCGTCGGCCGATTGATGATGTTGTCGACATATCTCTGCGGGTGGCGATGGGCGCGTTGATTGCCGATCCGAATGTTGCTCCCAATAACCAGGCGCCCTTTACCGATGGCGTTCAGGTTGATCCAGCCAGTCTGCAGTCATCCTTCCCTTACCTGAGCACGCCGCTGCCTGGCTCAATGAACTAAGGAGAGACTGACATGATCAAGACAATCTGTGTTTTAAGTCTCAGCGGCTTGATGCTGACCGGCTGCCTTAGCAGTGGTGGTGGAGGCGGAGGTAATGCGGGCGGTGGCGGCAATGATGGTGGTCAGGGTGCTCAGCCCGCTTCGTTTACCACTTTGGTCAAGGATATCTTTGCCGGGACCAGTGATACAGCCGAGCCGGTAGCCATCAATGACCTGGCGGTTACCTACGACGATCAGGAAGACGAAGGAGCGTTCGATGATCTGCTGGGCGAACCATAAAGGAGGCCGGGGCTTGCGCCCCGGCGTTTTTTTGCTGCTGGGTGTGATGGGAACACTTGGGCTACCGGTGGCTGGCTGGGCTAATACGGTCGGGACGGCGATCATCTCGCCCGAGCGCGATCTTGTTGTGCTCTCCAGGGAAGAAACCAAGGCGGCGGCCTCAGCAAGCTCAGCGTTGCCAGCGAGTCTGTTGTCCTCTGATGCTGCGGTAGAAAAGTTGCGAGCGCTTATAGAACTTTCTCGCGAGACCGGTAGCCCTCGACCTCTGGGCTTGGCGGTGGGGCTGCTTGATCGTCTGCCGCAGGAAGAGTGGACACCTGAAGTCTTGCTGATGCGGGCAACCATTCATCAGCGACTGCATCGATTCGATCAGGCTGAGGCAGACCTGGCCAAGGTGATCGAGGTCCAGCCGGATAACAGTCAAGCCTGGCTTACTCGCTACAGCATTGCGCTGGTTCGCAACGACCTTGAGGCGGCCGTGGTTGCCTGCAACAAACTAGGTCAACATCGATCCGGCCTGCTGGCGCAGAGCTGCGAGCAGGAGCTGGGAAGTTTTGGTGAGCAGCCCCTTGAATCCTTCGAGCGATTGCATCAAGCGCTTGCCGAGGCCAGTCGCGCCAGTGCTGCCGAGCGCGACTATGCGCTTGTTACGCTGGCTGAGATGGCGACGCGTCTTGATTTGCCCATGGCCGATGCGCTGTGGCAACGCAGTCTGCTGCAGAATCCGGATGACCTGTATCGACGCGGACGATATGCCGACTGGCTTTTGTCCGAGGGTCGTGACGTGAAAGCTGCTGACATCACGCGCGGATTCAACGATGTGGATACGCTTGCCGTGCTTCATGCCGTTGCCCTGACGCGTTTGAATCATCCCGATCGCGTTACCTTGATCGCAGAGCTGGAGGAGCGCTTCGCCGAGGCACATTGGCGCGGGGAGTTTCTCCACCAATGGGAGTACGCGCGCTTTCTGCTGGATGTGAAAGACGATGCAGCTGCGGCTTTCGAAGTAGCCAGCGCCAACTGGGAAACACAGAGGGCTCAGCCGGATCGTGATCTATTGGCCCGTGCTGCAAACGGTGCGGGCGAAACGGTAAATCTTGATTTGCCTATGCAAAACGGAGAAGCACCATTATGAAAATTGCACTCATCATGGTGTTTTTCAGCTTCTTCATCGCTGGTGGCGCCAATGCTCATAAGGCTAGCGACAGCTTTATCTACTGGCAGCCGCTTATAGAGGATGCTCCAGGTAGGCTGGATGTCGCCTTGATCGATCTGGCGCGTGCCGTACCGCTTGATAGTGATGGTGACGGACAAGTGCGCTGGGCTGAGGTGGTCGGCCGACAAGCCAGCGTGAAGAGCTATCTGAATTCGAAACTGGCGGTCATGTCTGGCGATCTGGAATGCCGAGTAGATTGGCGTATCGCTGGACTCACCAGACACAGTGACGGTAATTATCTGGCGCTGGAATTTCGCCCTGACTGTTTTGATGCGGCCATTGTTGCTTCGCAATTGCAGTACAACCTGTTCTTTGACCAGGACCCACTACACCGTGCCCTGGTCATGATTCGCTCCGACGAAAATGATCGTCTGACGGTTCTTGGACCAGACCAGAAAACCCTGTCATTTGCAGATACGCCCAGTGTCTGGCACACCGCTGTCGAATTCATCTGGGAAGGTATGGTGCACCTGTGGATCGGTTACGACCACATGCTGTTTCTACTGGCTTTGCTCCTACCGGCTGCCGTGCGGCGTGAAAAGGGTCACTGGGTGGTAGAGAACCGGCTGGGTGCGGCGGTGAAGGACGTGGCTTTGATCGTAACCGCCTTTACCGTCGCCCATTCGGTTACGCTGGTCATTGCTACCCTGGGTGTTGTCCGTTTGCCCATCGCCTGGGTGGAAACCTTTATCGCATTGTCCATCGTTGCGGCAGCGGTGAATATCGTATGGCCGTTTCTGGGGCACAGGCGGTATCTTGTGGGTTTCGGTTTTGGTCTGATCCACGGTTTCGGTTTTGCTAGCGTACTGGGCGACTTCATGAGTGATACGTCGTCGCGACTGGTCGCCCTGGCCAGCTTCAATGTCGGCGTTGAGCTGGCTCAATTGGCGGTAGTGCTGGCCGTGGTGCCGGTGATTTATCTGCTGCGTAACCAATGGGTCTATCAGCGAGTAGTTATGCCTGTTGGGGTGGCTGCCGTCGCCCTGACTGGCACTGTTTGGGCGTTGGAGCGAGTACCTCTCTAGGGTGCCTCGCTTTGCGAGCCCGGTTGTTGGCGACCGGTTAATCGAATGACGGTAAGCTCGGTGTCATTACGGGCTTGCCGGCTTCGTTCCAGGCGTCAAAACCGCCGCTGATGGATTGCACGTTCATGTAGCCCATCTGCTGCAGGGAGCAGGCAGCCAGTGCTGCACGGCCGCTGGTCTTGCAGTAGAGCACCAGCTTCAGATCGCGCGCCGACAACTCGGGCATATTACTGAGTTTGAACTCCAGCAGGCCGCGCGGAATGTGAATCGCTCCGGGTATATGTCCGGCGGCGAACTCATCACCTTCACGCACATCAATCAGTGCGTCCGCGTTGCGGATTGCCGCATCGGCTTGCTCTATCGAGACTTCCTGAATCTGGTCCTTGGCATCGGCTACCAGGTCGTGTGCGTTTTTCATGGGATTTCCCCCTTGGAGTTAACGGATGAATGGACAATGTGCGCTTGCTGCTTCAACGAATTCATGGTCATTTTTCACAGCACATTGAGTGGTATTTTCAGATAACGAGTGCCGTTATCTTCCGCGGGCGGCAAGTGCCCGGCCCGCATGTTGATCTGCACTGACGGTAATATCAGAGTTGGCATGCCAAGCGTTGCGTCGCGGTCGCTGCGCATGGTGACGAAGTCGGACTCATTGACACCCTCGTGGACGTGGACATTGTGCTCGCGTTCTTGCGCAACGGTGGTCTCGTAGAGAAAGTCATCCCTGCCGGGCGCCCTGTAGTCGTGACACATGAACAGGCGTGTTTCGTCGGGCAGAGCAAATAATCTATGGATCGACTGGTACAGCACCCGCGCGTCCCCGCCTGGGAAATCGCAGCGGGCGGTGCCGTAGTCGGGCATGAACAGAGTGTCGCCGACAAATCCTGCGTCGCCGATCAGGTAGGTCATGCAGGCTGGGGTATGGCCCGGGGTATGAATAGCGCGGGCTTGAATGTTACCTACCTGGAAGGTATCGCCATCCTTGAACAAGTGGTCAAACTGGGTGCCATCGGTGGCGAACTCGTCACCGACATTGAACAGCTTGCCGAAGGTCTTCTGCACGACGGTAATATGTTCACCTATGGCCAGGCGTCCGCCCACGGCTGCCTTCAGGTAGAGCGCAGCGGAGAGGTGATCAGCATGCACATGGGTTTCCAGCAGCCAGTCGACCTGCAGGCCCTGTTCGCGCACGTGGGTTATCAGGCGGTCGGCACTGTGATGAGATGTTCTTCCGGATGCTGGATCGTAGTCGAGTACGGAATCGATTATAGCGCAGCGTCTGGTTGCCGGATCCGTCACCACGTAGCTGTAGGTGAAGGTAGCCGGATCGAAGAAAGGTTCTACAAGGGGTTGCATGATCACACTCCATCACTAGGCTTGAATTTATCAATTAAGATAAATCATAACTGTTTTATGGTTATAACGTTATATCGATTAAGAATATAAAAGCGATGCGTATAGGGTGAGGCCACGGAGCCGGGCGTGCCGACCGGCTCCCCTTGTGCTATTACCGATTGGTCTGAGTCCCCCAGCTACCGCCCAGCGCCCGAAACAGATCAACCTCACTGGTCAACTGATTCAACCGATCGTTGATCAATTGCTGGCGCGCGGTGAAGAGCTGGCGCTGGGCATCAAGTAAAATCAAATAGCTGTCTACGCCGCTACGGTAACGGCGCTCGGCGATCTGGAAATAGTCTTCGCTGGCGCTCAGCAGGCGTTGCTGTGCGGCGACCTGATCCCGATAGGTTCCCCGTGCTGCAAGGCCGTCAGCAACTTCACTGAAGGCCATCTGGATGGACTTTTCATACTCGGCTACACGCACATCGCGAATGAGCTCGGCGTAGTTGAGGTTGGCCTGCAGGCGCCCGGCGCTGAAGATCGGCAGGCTGATACTGGGCGAGAAGTTCCAGTATTCCGAGCCGCTCTGAAACAGGTCGGACAACTGGTTGCTGGCGCTGCCGGCATTGGCAGTCAGGCTGATACTGGGGAAGAAGGCGGCCCGTGCGGCGCCGATATTGGCGCTGGCTCCGCGTAGCGCATATTCGGCCTGGACTATATCCGGGCGCTGCAACAAGACGTCTGAAGCCAGACCTACGGGTAGCTCGGCAAGCAGATCAGTCCCCAGCTCGATTTTTGCGGAGGGTAAAATCGAAACGCGCTGGCCAACCAGCAGGGCAAGGGCGTTGCGATCCTGCGCGACCAGCCGCTTGTAGGCGGCGAGACTACTGCGAGCAGTCTCGACCGCAGTGCGAGCCTGGGTCAGTTCGAGTGTCGAGGCAATACCCACATCGAAGCTGCGCTGGGTCAGGCGCAGGCTGTCTTCATAGGTCTGCAGGGTGTCCTGTGTAGTTTGGAGCAGTGCCTGATTGGCCTGCCAGCGCAGATAGCTATTGGCGACGCTGGCGATCAGGCTGACCTGCACGCCGCGTTGCGCCGCCTCGGTGGCCAGGTACTCCTCCAGTGCCTGCTGCTGCAGGCTGCCCACTCGACCAAACAGATCGATCTCCCAGGCTACGCCCAGAGTCGCGCTGTACTGGCTGTTAATCCCACTTTGCGTGTTGCCATTGAGGCCTGCGGGTGTATGCGTGCGACTACCGCTGCCATTGGCGCTAAGACTGGGCAATCCGTCAGCTCGCTGGATACGGTAGAGCTCGCTGGTAGCAGCCACATTCAGCACGGCTACACGCAGGTCTCGATTGTTTTCCAGTGCCACCTCTATCAGTTCACGCAACTGTGGATCACGGAAGAAACTCTGCCAGGCCAGTGGCGCTGCGCCCGATTGGGCCGGGACGGTCTCGTAGGCTTCGCCTGTCGGCCAACTGTCGGCCACTGGCAGGGCCGGGCGCTGATACGCCGGGATCATTGAACAGCCAGCGAGTGCTGCAGTCAGCGCGCTGCAGATTAACAGGCGCTTCATGGGGTGATCTCCCTGGTGCTCTGGTCGGCATCATCGGTCTGGTTCTTCTTGGCACCATACATCGATGAAACCATCACGAAGAACAGGGGCACCCAGAATATTGCCAGCACCGTCGCCGTGATCATACCGCCGATCACGCCGGTACCGATGGCGTGGGAACTGCCCGCACCCGCGCCACTGGCCAGCGCCAGGGGTACGACGCCGAGGGTGAACGCGAGCGATGTCATGATGATCGGGCGCAGACGCATGCGGCAGGCTTCTACCGCTGCGTCGAACAGACTCATGCCTTTCTCGTGAAGGTCCTTGGCGAATTCGACGATAAGAATCGCGTTTTTCGCGGTCAGCCCCACCGTGGTCAGAAGTCCGACCTGGAAGAACACATCGTTGGTCAGCCCGCGGCCAAGCGTGGCTATCAAGGCGCCAATGACACCCAGTGGCACTACCAGCATCACTACCAGCGGAATCGACCAGCTTTCATACAGTGCGGCCAGACAGAGGAACACTACGAGCAGGGACAGCGCATAGAGCATGGGCGCCTGATCACCGGAAATACGTTCCTCGTACGAAAGCCCTGTCCACGCGACGCCGACGCCCTGTGGCAACTTCTGAGCGATTTCCTCAATCGCTGCCATAGCGTCGCCGGTGCTGTAGCCGGGGGCAGCTTCGCCCATGATTTCCATAGCGGCAACACCGTTGTATCGCGAGAGCTTGGGTGAACCGTAAACCCACTCACCACTGGCGATGGCGTTGAAGGGCACCATGTCACCGCTGTCGTTGCGCACATACCATTTGCCCAGATCCTCCGGACCCATACGAGCGCTTGCTTCGCCTTGCATGTAAACCCGCTTGACCCGGCCGCGGTCGATAAAGTCGTTGACGTAGCTGGAGCCCCAGGCAATGGACTGGGTGTTGTTCACTTCACTCAGTGATACGCCGAGCACGCGCGCTTTTTCATCATCTATGGTCAGTTGATACTGCGGTTCATCCTCCAGCCCGTTGGGGCGCACGGCCATCAGTGCTGGGTGTTGCGCGGCCATCCCGAGCAACTGATTGCGTGCCTGCATCAGCGTGTGGTGGCCTACTCCAGCATTGTCCTGCAGGTACAGGTTGAAGCCCGTCGCGTTACCCAGCTCCATCACTGCCGGCGGTGCAAAGGCGAAAACCATCGCGTCGCGGTAGGTATCGAATTTCGTCTGGGCCCGTTCGGCCAGGGCAAATACGCTCTGGCCCGGTTCTGTGCGCTCATCCCATGGTTTCAGACCAATAAAGGCCATGCCCGAGTTCTGTCCGCGTCCTGCGAAGTTGAAGCCTGTGACGGTAAATACCGAGTTGACCACATCGCTTTCCTCCTCCAGCAGGTAATCGCGCATCTTGTCGACAGTCTGTTGCGTGCGTTCTGCGGTGGAGCCGGCCGGTGTCTGCACCTGGGCAAAGAGTACGCCCTGGTCTTCATCTGGCAGGAACGCGGAAGGAATACGGGCAAAGAGCACTGCCATGATCGCGACGATCACGACATACAGAAGCAGGTAAGGCGTCTTGCGCTTGAGCATGCTGGCGACACCGCGCTCGTAGCGACCGACTCCGCGGTCGAAGGTACGGTTGAACCAGCCAAAGAAGCCGCGCTTTTCATGCTGACCACCCTTGGGGATCGGCTTGAGCAGGGTTGCGCACAGCGCCGGGGTAAAGATCAGCGCCACCAGGACCGACAGTGTCATCGCTGAAGCAATGGTGATCGCAAACTGACGGTAAATCACGCCGGTGGAACCGCCGAAAAACGCCATAGGTACGAATACCGCCGAGAGCACCAGGCCGATGCCGACCAGCGCACCCTGGATCTGATCCATGGACTTGCGCGTGGCCTCCAGCGGCGACAGGCCTTCCTCGGACATGACCCGCTCGACGTTTTCGACCACCACGATGGCATCATCCACCAGCAACCCGATGGCCAGTACCATGGCGAACATGGTCAGAATATTGATGGTGAAGCCGAATGCCGAGAGCACGCCAAAAGTCCCGAGAATAACCACCGGCACTGCCAGCGTAGGGATCAGGGTTGCACGGAAGTTCTGCAGGAACAGGTACATCACCAGGAATACCAGAACCACGGCTTCGAGCAGTGTGTGTACCACACCGGTGATCGATGCAGACACTACCGGCGCGGTTTCGTAGGGGTATTCAATTTTCAGGCCGGGCGGGAAGAACGGCTCCAGATCGGAAATGGTCTGCTTGACCCCCTTGGCGGTATCCAGTGCGTTGGCCCCGGTGGCCAGCTTGATCGCCAGGCCGGATGCCGGCAGCCCGTTGTACCGTGCCGAGATGTTTGCGTTCTGTGCGCCCAGTTCAACCCGGGCGACATCTTTCAGGCGGACCTGGGAGCCGTCCGGGTTGGCCTTGAGCAATATTTCGCGAAACTGCTCAGGGCTCTGCAGGCGGGTCTTGCCGATAATGGTTGCGTTCAGCTGTTGCCCGGGTACGGCCGGCAAGCCGCCGAACTGACCGGATGAGATCTGCACGTTCTGCGCCCGGACCGCGGTACTCACATCGCCGGGGGTCAGCTTGAAGTTGTTCAGTTTTGCCGGGTCCAGCCAGATGCGCATCGCATAGGGCGCGCCGAACACCTGAAAGTCACCCACGCCCTCGCTTCGGGAGATGGGATCTTGCAGGTTGGAGATGATGTAGTCGGCCAGATCGTCGCGGTTCATGCTGCCATCGGTTGAAACTACCCCGATTACCATCAGGAAGTTTCTGACCGATTTGGTTACCCGTATGCCCTGTTGCTGGACCTCCTGGGGTAACAGCGGTGTGGCCAGTTGCAACTTGTTCTGTACCTGCACCTGGGCGATATCCGGATCCACGCCCTGGTCAAAGGTAACGGTGATTTCCATGCTGCCGTCGGAGTTACTGGTCGAGCTGATATAGCGCAGACCATCAATACCGTTGAGCTGCTGTTCGATCACCTGGACCACGGTGTCCTGAACCGTTTGCGCAGAAGCGCCGGGATAACTGACGGAAATGCCCACTGCGGGCGGCGCAATGCTCGGGTACTGGTTGACGGGCAGGCTGAGCACCGACAGCCCGCCGGCCAGCATGATCACCAGGGCTATCACCCAGGCGAAGATCGGACGGTCAATAAAGAAGCGTGGCATGGGGATTATCCTTCCTGTCCGGCAGTAGAAGCCGGTTCAGCGACGTTGCCAGCGGGTACAGGCTTGACCTTGGCACCGGGTTGCACGAACTGCAGCCCCTCGGTAATCAGTCGGTCGCCATCATCGAGCCCCTCACTGATCAGCCAGCGATTGCCGACGGTGCGTTCAGTACGTACTTCTCGCAGCTCAACTACATTGTCGGCGTTGACTATCAACGCGGTGGCCTGGCCCCGGGGAGTGCGGGTAATGCCCTGCTGTGGCGCCAGAATGGCTTCGCTTCGCGTGCCTGCAACCAGTTGGGCATGCACGAACATGCCTGGCAGCAGACCATTATCAGGGTTTGGGAACACCGCGCGCAGGGTTACCGAGCCGGTACCCGCGTCCACCGATACTTCCGAGAACTCCAGCGTGCCCTCGTGCGGATAGGCGCTGCCGTCTTCCAATTGGAGTGTGACCTGGGCGGCGTTATTGCCAACCTTCTGCAGGCGGCCCTCTTCGAGATCACGACGCAGGGCCAGCAGATCACGTGCAGGCTGGGTTACATCCACATAGATGGGATCGAGTTGTTGGATGGTCGCCATGGCAGCATCCTGACCATCGGTCACCAGAGCGCCCTCGCTAACGGCCGAACGGCCAATACGGCCATTGATCGGCGCTCTGACCTGGGTGTAGCGCAGGTCAATCTGGGCACGCTCCAGGGCTGCCTGGGTTTGCAGGCTGGCTGCCCGCGCCTCATCGTAGGCCTGGCGACTCACTGCCTGATCCTGGATCAATTGTTTATATCGATCGCTCAGCGAAGTGCTCGACAGGTTTGCCGCTTTCGCACTGTTCAGCGCGGACTGATAAACCGAGTCGTCTATCTGATACAGCTGCTCACCCGCCTTGACCTCGCTCCCCTCGGTGAACAAGCGTTTTTCGATGATGCCATCTACCTGGGGTCTTACTTCGGCGATGCGAAAGGGCGCGGTGCGGCCGGGCAGATCGGTAGTCAGTTCAAAGGGTTCGGCGACCAGAGTAACCACCCCGACTTCCGGTATCTGCTGCGCCTGGGCTTGCTCAGGTGCTGCGCTTGTCTGGTTTTCACAGGCGCTTAACAGGGCGAGCAGGGCCAATAGTGGAAATAGCGCGGAACGCGCGATGGCAGGATGGGGCATGACGGAATCCTCGGGAAATGCTGTGCTTGTTTCTGTGGTCGGTACGCCTGTTGGGCGGAGTACAGGGATGACCAGATTGACGGGCAATATACTTACATTCATGAATGTTTGTAAGTGAGATTAACATTAGTTAACATAAACGGCACTCACGGACCTGCCGAAGCAGGCCCTATGATTCTCGAAGCTGATTGGGTGAAATGGCGAATGGTCAGGCGAACAAAAGAGGAAGCGCAGGAGACCCGTAGTGACATTCTCACTGCGGCGGAGCTGTGCTTTTACCGCAAGGGTATTTCACGTACATCATTGTCGGAAATTGCTGCCGCTGCAGGCGTGACCCGGGGCGCAATTTACTGGCATTTTAAGGACAAGTCCGAGCTGGTAGGCGCATTGCTCGAGCGGGTAAATATGCCCCTGCAGCCACTCAGTGAAGCGAGCCGCAACCCTCAGGAACCAGACCCCATAGGACGCCTGCGTGAACTGCTGATCAAAATGTTCCAGCGCGCAGGCAGCGATCCTGAAGTGCGTCGCGTCGGCGAGATACTGTTCCACAAATGCGAGTACACCGAAGACCTGGGCAATCTGCGCCAGTGGATGCAGGATTTTCGCCGGGAATACGACCACAATATCGAGCTGAGTCTGCGCAATGCAATAACCAAAGGGCAATTGCCCGAAGACCTCGACCTGCCGGTTGCCAGTCGCTGTGTGCATGCATTTATCACCGGTATGCTGGACCAGTGCCTGCTGGTGCCCGAAGGCCTGGATCTGGACGCCAAGGCAGAAACCCTGGCTGACAGTATTCTGGATATGTTGCGCCTTAGTCCGGCTTTGCGCGCGCCATGAGGCGCCGCTTCTCCCGTTACAATAGGATCAGTTGAGCCCGAGCACGCAGTTCTATTGGCGGATATACTGCCGGGCGTGCAGGCGTGTTCACAGCAGCTGCCGCTTTTTATGGTTTTCTGGTAAGGAATGTCCGTGACCGCTTCACTCAAGAAAAAATTTCCCCGCGGGATATCTCCCGTCGGTATAGCCGTTTTGATGGCTGTCGTGTTGATCGTATGGCTGCTACTGGGTGATTGGCGCAGTGCCAGTGACGAGGCGCCCATGGCTCAGCAAGTGCCCGCGCAGAAGGTGCATCAGGTTGAAACCCGCTGGTCACAAGCGCAACCGATAACACGCGAGCAGGTGCTGCAGGGCCAGCTGCAACCCTGGCAACAGGTACGGGTAATGGCCCAGGTGACAGGCCGGGTTGCACAAATACTCAAGCAGCAGGGTGAGCAGGTTACCGCGGGCGAACCCTTGCTGCTGCTCTCCGATGAAGGTCGGGGTCAGGAGCTGGAGCAGGCCAGAGCCATTTTTCGTCTACGGCAGAAGGAGCTGGCCAGTGCGCGCAAGCTGAGGGCGTCCAACTACGTTACCGAGACGGAAATAATCCGTCTGGAGGGTGAGGTGGCCAGGGCGCAGGCGGATCTGAGCGCTGCGCAGCTGGCAGTGGAGTACAACCGCCCAGTAGCTCCCTTTGATGGCGTAGTCGACCGCCGTTACGTTGAGATCGGCGAGCTGGTGCAGCCGGGTGCCGAGCTCATGTCGGTTGTCAACGTAACGCAGTTGAAGGGTACCGCCCAGATTCCCCAGCAGGATGCACACAAGGTCGAAGAGGGTCAGCCGGTCATCATCCGCTTGCTTGATGGCCGCGAGTTGTCCGGTGAGGTGCGATTCGTCAGCCTCGCAGCCGACCCGCAGACCCGCAGCTTCTACGTCGAGGTGGAGGCGGATAATCCTGAGCTTTGGCGCGTTGCAGGGGGTAGTGCCACGCTGCGTATCCAGTTGGCCCCCGTGCTTGCGCATCAGCTGTCGCCCGCTCTGCTCAAGCTTGGGCCGGATGGGAGTCTGGGTGTTCATGCGGTTGATGATGAAGGCAGGGTGGTCAATTACTCCGTCGAGGTTGTTTCCATTACCGATGAAGGCGCGACCGTTGCGGGTTTGCCAACGAACGTGCAAATCATTACCCAGGGGGCGGGGTTCGTTGATCCCGGCCAGGTAGTGGACACTCTGGTTGTCCCGGTCGGCGACGATGCCAAGGATCCAGATATGGTCGAGTCTCAGCCACTGCCCGGCATGGGGGCGGCTGAATGAGCGAGCTGATTCATGCAGCGATAGACCGTAGTAGGGCTGTCATTGTATTGCTGATCTTCCTGCTGGTAGGCGGTCTGGTTGCCTACAACGCGATCCCCAAGGAAGCCAATCCAGACGTTGCCATTCCGATGATGTACGTATCGATGACCCTTGACGGGATCAGTCCGGAAGACGCGGAGCGCCTTCTGGTGCGGCCGATGGAGCATGAATTGCGCTCCCTGGAAGGGGTCAAGAAGATGACTTCGGTATCCAGTGAGGGTCATGCCTCGGTGATGCTGGAGTTCGATGCCGGGTTCAACGCCGACAAGGCGCTGACCGATGTGCGCGAAAAGGTGGATCTGGCACGCAGCAAGCTCCCTGGCGAAGCCGACGAGCCCACGGTAAACGAAATCAATGTCGCGCTGTTCCCGGTGATGTCTATCGGTCTTGCCGGCCCGGTGGCGCAGGGTGAGCTGGTTTTTATTGCCCGCGAGCTCCAGGAGAATATCGAAGCGATCCCTGAAGTACTCGAAGTGGAGATTGGCGGCGACAGGGAAGATCTGCTGGAGATTGTCGTGGATCCCCAGGCCCTTGAAAGCTACGGTCTGGATTACATGCAGCTGTTCAACCTGGTTTCCAATAACAACCGGTTGGTCGCGGCAGGTAGTCTGGATACCGGCGAGGGACGCATGTCGATCAAGGTGCCGGGGGTGATCGAGAACCTCGATGATGTGCTGAACATGCCCGTCAAGGTAGACGGCGACACGGTGGTTACCTTCGCCGATGTGGCAACTATCAATCGTGGCTTCAAGGACCCCCTGGGCTTCGCACGCATCAACGGTCAGCCGGCCATGGTACTGGAGGTCAAGAAGCGCGCGGGGGCCAACATTCTATCGACGACCGAACAGGTTCGTACTCTTATAACTGCGGCCAGCGAGCGGTTCCCCGACGGGATGGAAGTGCACTACATCATGGATGAGTCCACCCAGGTGGAAACGATGTTGTCGGACCTGCTCAACAATGTGCTTACTGCTGTAGTACTGGTGCTGATTCTGATTGTTGCCACCATGGGCATGCGCTCCGCCTTACTGGTGGGTATCACCATTCCCGGTGCTTTTCTGGCTGCCATTCTGGTGCTGTATCTGATCGGTTTCACGATGAACATTATCGTCCTGTTCGCGCTGATTCTGGTCGCCGGTATGCTGGTCGATGGCGCTATTGTGGTGAGCGAGCTTGCCGACCGTAATCTCGCCGAAGGCCAGGCGCCCAGCCAGGCCTGGGGTAACGCCGCGGAGCGAATGGCCTGGCCGATCATCGCCTCCACCGCGACCACTATTGTGGTCTTCGGCCCCCTGCTTTTCTGGCCTGGTGTGGTGGGTCAGTTCATGCGTTACCTGCCAGCCACCGTGATTATTGCCTTGCTGGCCTCGCTGCTCATGGCGCTGATCTTTCTGCCGGTACTCGGCTCGTTGAAGCGGCATCAGCCCGCTGCCCCGCAAGCCAGCCCAAGTCGCACTGGCAAGGCCTACGGTAGGTTGTTGGCCAGACTGCTGCGGCGGCCTGGACTGACCTTCGGGGGCATGATGTTGATCCTGGTGCTGATCTTCATTGCCTACGGTGCTTTTAATCATGGCGTAGAGTTTTTTCCGGAAGTGGAGCCCGAGTCAGCCCAGGTGCTGGTGCGCGCACGCGGCGACTTGTCGATCTACGAGCGTGACGGCCTGGTAAAACAGGTTGAGCAACGCTTGCTTGGTCTGTCCGAAGTGAAAGCGCTGTATGCGCGATCCATGGTGTCGGCGGGTAATCAGTTGCCACCGGATGTGGTGGGCACACTGCAGTTCCAGTTCACCGACTGGGATGAACGCCGTCGTGCCAACGCCATTCTCGATGAGATGCGCGAACTGACCGCGGATGTGCCTGGCGTCATTCTCGACTTCCGCAAACAGGAAGGCGGCCCTGCCGCGGGCAAACCGATCGAGCTTCAGGTCACAGGTCCGCAGCAGGACGCCATTGATGCGGCAGTCGATATGTTGGTTGCCAAGATGAACAGCCTCGGTGGCTTTGTGGATATCGAGGATGATCGCAGTCTTCCGGGTGTTGAATGGCGGGTCAATGTGGATCGCGCTGCCGCCGCCCGTTTTGGCGCGGACGTGCTGACAGTGGGTAATGCGGTACAAATGGTCACTAACGGCTTGCTACTGGCCAAGTACCGCCCCGAATACGCCAGCGACGAAGTGGACATCCGCGTGCGCTTTCCCCAGGACTGGCGCTCGGTCGGGGAGCTCACGCGCTTGACTGTGCAGACGCCCAAGGGCCAGGTGCCGATCAGCAACTTTGTTACCGTAGAGCCTGCGCCCAAGACCAGTGTCATCAATCGTATTGACGGCAGCCGAGCGGTGACAATCAAGTCTGACCTGGTTCCCGGCGCTCAGGTAGGGGAGCGCCTCAAGGCGCTGCTGCAAAGCGACCTGGAATTGCCGGTGGGAATTCGTGTGAATACGGCGGGCGAGGGTGCTGATCAGCAGGAGGCGGCCAGTTTCCTGGGTACGGCGTTCGTGGTTGCGATCTTCCTGATGCTGTTAATTCTGCTGGTGCAGTTCAATAGTTGGTACCAGGCCATGCTGGTCATGTCCGCCATCATATTTTCCACCGCAGGCGTTCTGATGGGGCTGCTGATCAACAGTCAACCGTTCGGTATCGTGATGGTCGGGATGGGCATCATTGGCCTGTCGGGCATTGTGGTGAACAACAACATCGTACTGATTGATACCTACAACCAGATCCGTGCCGCTGGGGCCTCGGCCTACGACGCGGCCTGGGAAACCGGTTGCCTCAGGCTGCGCCCGGTATTGCTCACATCGATCACTACAGTCCTGGGTCTGATGCCCATGGTGCTGGCCGTTAATGTCAATCTGCTGGAGCCAAGTCTTGGCTTCGGCGCACCCTCCACGCAATGGTGGACTCAACTTTCCAGTGCCATCGCAGGCGGCCTGACCATAGCCACATTCCTGACATTGTTCATCACCCCTTGCATGCTGGTATTGGGAGATAACACACGGGCCTGGTTTGCGGCGCGGCGGACGGTGAAGACGGTGGATAACCAGGCCAACTCCCATGTTTGAAATCCAGCACCTTGATCCGCAACTTTATCGTCAGCAGACGCGCAAGAGCACGTTAGTGGTAGTGGTGATTTTTGCCGCGTTGGCAATGTCGTTTTCGGCGCTCGCGGTCGCCCTGTTCGGCAGCCCGGAGGGCAGTAATTTTCGCTGGAATCTGGGCGGAGTGCTGTTGGGTGTAGCCATCACGCTTGTGCTGATGCGCTCGGTTTTCTGGAGCCAGAGCTGGATGCAGCCAGCCGTATATGGCTGGCAACTCAAACGCAGCCTGATGAGCGTTACCAATGTTATGCACCGGGTGGAGGCAGGCGTGCTAGCGGGTTCGCCAGAGGCGATGAAATTGCTGCGGTTCTATCATCTGGGCCAGGTGGAAATGCACCGGCTTGATGGCCATCCCCAGGCAGCAGATGACCTCAGCGGCCCGATGGAAAAGCACCGCCAGGCGATGATCAAGATGGGCCTTGAGCCCGACCAGTATCGCCTGGACCCAGCATGGTTGGAACGCCTGCGGCAAAAGCCCGACCCTTCGGTCTGAACGCAAGAGCGGGCTTTGCGCTGACGCTCAACTCCCTGTCTTGATCCGTGTCCAGCTCCCGGTACGTACCCGTTCCGCTGCCATGGGCAATGGCTACAGGGTGTAGCCGGGCCTGCACTTTCTGGAGCGGATAGGCGCCCGGCTTGTTTCTCAGCGCCTCGTTGACCGGCGGCGTAGGAGACCTCGTTGCTGATGCTGGCCGCCACCTCGGGCCTCAATATGAAGTTGATGAAAGCGTGGGCCTGTTCTGGATTGGGCGCATCCGCCGGGATCGCCATCAGATCGAACCACACCTGGGTGCCCTCCTTGGGAATGCGATATTCGATATTCACGCCGTTGCCGGCTTCGCTGGCCCGTGCGTTGGCTTGCAGAATGCTGCCGGACTAGGCGACCGCCACGGAGAGTCACCTGATCCCAATTACCTTTAGAGGGGGTAATCGTCCTCTCGCCCGCGGTGGGGGAACCACGGCTGCTTAGCGAGCAAATTATTCTCCTGAGATCCTATATCAAGTTGCTTTTCAACCATTTCAGCTCAGTACGAGCGTGACAGCCCCTCATACAACGAGGGCCTTTACGTCTTTGAGGGATGCTCGCCCCCCTGCAAACAGACTTTCGATTTTACCGTTAGCGCCAATATGCAAACGCACGTTGATAAGGCTAGGTGAGGCCGGTGACATCCACTGCCCTTGCTCAAGCACAAACGCCTGTTTATCGAGGCCGACATGCTCCCGCAGGTAACACGCCAACGGGCCGGCCGCCATGCCCGTTGCGGATTCTTCCTGAATCCCATACCGGGGCGCGAACATACGCGCTCCTGCATCTCGTCCATCTCCAACACCATCGAAGGAAAATACATAAAGCCCGATCAGATCCAGAGCGTCACTGAGCTCTTCAATCAACGCAAAATCTGGTTCGAGACCCTGGATCACATCTGCGTCGCGAATACCGACGACGACAAAACTGTTGCCCGTATTCACCAGTGTCGGACTTGCGCCGGCGATGAGATCGGCGCTGTTTATCCCGAGCGATCGTAGCACCAACTGATGATGGTCATCAGTGAGCGGCTCATAACGAGGCGCTTTTTGCTCCATATACGCTGACTCATGCACTATTTTGATGGATCTGCATCCATCAATGGTCTCTTTGGAGGAGTCATCGCTTGTCAGCAGGCCGTTCTGACTCAGGTAGCTGAATGTAGCGATCGTCGCATGGCCGCAGTGAGCGATCTGCTGAGTGGGCGTAAAGAATTCCAGTTTTATGTCTGCAAGATCAGACGCAGACACAAACGCCGTTTCCGACAAGCCGACGGCTGCGGCGATCATCTGTTTTTGTTCAGAGCTAAACCGCTCTGCATCCAACACAACTCCTGCCGGGTTGCCGCCGGAATCGCCGTCAACAAAAGCACTCACGATCGGGACTTCAATTTTCATGGCCGGTGCTTGAGCACCTTTGCTAGTAATCGCGTCGAGTGACATTTGATGTTCCTCTGGTGGTTGGTGTCCCTTCATTCTTCCAACGTTCCGCACATGGAACAAACGGATAAAATTCGGCTATGCTTAATTAAAACTTAACCATAGACAGAATAGAGCCCGTGCAAAAATTACCTCCATTAAGGGCATTACAAGCATTTCGGTACGCTGCTAGAGAACTAAGCTTCAAGTCGGCGGCTGAGGCCCTGAACATTTCCCAGGCAGCCGTCAGCAGCCACATTCGTGGCCTGGAGGATTTTCTAGGGTTGAAACTTTTTGTTCGTCTAACCCGTGAAGTGAGATTGACGCATGAAGGCAGAGCGCTTTCAGGGTATGTGGAGACGGGCTTTCAGGCGTTGGAAAGAGGTATAGCGCTATTTGCGCCAGACTCCAATCCCGGGCGACTGACCGTGGCAACGGTGCCATCTTTTGCCAGTCGGTGGTTAGTGCCTAGAATTGATTCGTTTCAGAAAGCTCACCCTGAGCTCCAGCTAAGCCTTCAACCCAATCTACAGTTGGTTGGTTTTCAGGGTGATGGCGTGGATCTAGCGATACGGTATGGCAGCGGTAATTACCCTGGGCTCGAGTCCAGGCTACTGCTCGAAGAAAAACTACTGCCGGTGTGTCACAGCATGCTTACTGATAGTGAACCTGTGACGCCTGAGAGCCTGGTAAAACTTCCGTGGCTTATCGATGAATCAATCGACATGGACAGCTCGTGGAGGGCGTTTCAGGAAGCACTCGGCATTGAAATACCTGACAGTTCCATAACACTTCGAGTGACCGAGGGAACGACGCTTGTCGAGGCTGTGCTTGCCGGCAGAGGTATTGCGCTGATGCGATACAGCCTTGTTGCCGATCTCCTTAAAGCCGGCTTGCTTCAGAGTCCGATCGAAATTTCGGTCCCGGCAGAATACCAGTACTACCTGGTTGCACCAGAAGCGAAATTTCGCACGGGCAAGGTTCGCACATTTGTATCGTGGATTTTCGGAGAAGTAGGTTATTAATCACTCAGATTCATTTTGGCTAACTGGAATGGAAGCAATTTTCTTTCATTAGCTAGCGTTCGAATATCGAGCTCATGAAAGAGGCTTTCACTGAGATATTCGTATGTCCTTAGATAATCAAACCCATACTTTCCCACCTCATATCGATTCGATAAGATAATAATTTTCCTGATCCCTGCCATACGAATTACCATATAACAGAGTGCGCAAGGCTCTCCTGAAGCAATTAGAGTTGCCCCTTCCAATGAGAGGTCTTTTTCATTCCTTGAAGCCTCCCTTATCGCCTGGATTTCAGCGTGTGCGGTGCAGTCCAGATGCTTGGCGACTTGATTTACACCTTTGCCAATGAGGTCCCCATTTTGATTGAGAATAATTGCCGAAAACGGCAAGCCATCTGCATTAACACTGCTGACAGCCAAATCAATGGCGATTTCTGCACACTCCATGAGACGTCCTTCCGAAATAGCGTCACACATCAGCGATCTCAGTATTCGAAGATGGACTCAGGTTTGAAACGCTTAGTTCGAGGGCAATACTTTCGGCTCGATGCCTGGCATTAGCCACTGACGTCCGATGCCTCTCGTCACCAAATTCCTGGTATTCGGCGGCAATTTCGTAGACTGTGTCCACTCCGAGATACTTACTTAGAGTCCGCAGGTGTGGCGCCAAGTGACCAGATTCTTCTCGTATTCCGCCTTTTTCAAAACCGAACTCCCCGCTGGAAGTGACTATGACCAATATCTTGCCTGAGAGTAGAGGCTGTAAAGGGAAGTCTCCCCGTGAGAGATCAAAGTCAAACGTTTTGTCGATGCGCACGATTTGATCGAACCAGGCCTTCAGCTGAGCAGGCATGCCATAGTTATACATTGGTGAGGAAATCAAGATGACATCGGCTTTGGCTACCTCCGCTATCAGCGTATCGGATAGTGCCAGTCTCTCTCTCTGTGCTGGGGTCCTCTTTTCCTCAGGGGTAAACACTGCGCCAATCCAATCTTGTGTAATGAAATCAGGTGGATTCACTCCAACGTCACGATAAATATAGTCATCATCGGGCCGCTTCCGTTGCCAAGTCTCGATAAATCGACGAGCGATGTTTTTCGATATGGAGTCATGATCTGGGTTCGGGTTGTTTGCCGCTCTCACGCTTGAGTCGATGTGCAATAGAGTGCTCATTGTCTTTACCTCGGTTGATGAATAACAGGTGCTATTTTGTGAGCCTTTGGAGACCGGAACAAACGAAAAGAGTGCACTTGCAGATGAGTTGAACTCATCTAAAATAGTCAGGATCTGGTGGCAAATTCGGAGATTACCGTGCAGGTATCGTTACAAGCGCTGAAAGCCTTTGAGTCGGCTGCCCGTCTGGGGACCTTTAAGTTGGCTGCAAAGGAGCTCTCACTGACGCCAACCGCTATTTCACACCACATCAGCAACCTGGAAGGTCGGTTAAATGTAAGTTTGTTTCATCGGCAGGGAAGACGGATATCACTCACCGGAACAGGTTCAAGATTGGCTAAAGCCACCTCGGAAGGATTTCGAAAAATTGATGGTGCGCTGGAGGAGGTGATGAAGGCTGGCAGTGCTGTCAGGGTGACGACAACATCATCCTTGGCAGCCATGGTGCTGATCCCTTCCCAGAACGACTTTGAGCAATCCAATCCAGATATTTCTATCGAAATTTCGACAGGCGAGACCGTTGACAGTCAACCGTATATTATTCCAATTCGCTTTGGCGATGTTTCATTAGTTAAGTCGTCTGACATCATCAGATCCGAGTCTTTTAATGTGTTTGGCGCTTATGGAATGCAGTCCCCGGCATGGTCAGATGAACCCATTACCCTTTTTACAACGGAGTGGAAAAATAGATCGTTACCGGACCCTCCACTAACCGCGTGGTTGGAAACAAACGGACTGGCGGGGGCTGACATTAAACTCAAAAAATTTGATCAAGAGCTTTTTGGGATTCAGCAAGCCATGGCAGAAAATGGACTTGTGTTCTGTTCTACGACACTCACTAGAAAACTGTTAAAAGCTAAACTTCTGAAGCAATTTGAAACCCGGCCGGCTGCGTCAGACCTTTGCTACTACGTACCAAATAAGGGCAGCTTCGAAACGAGAGGTGCCGTCAGATTTTTAAACTGGATTGAGCATATTTTAAACCAGTAGTCCGCACGCATACCTGGTCCTCGGCGGTCAGCCCGGTGGACCTAGCCGTGAAGCAGTATGCGCCGTGCTAAGCCATTCGCGGCGGGGCCGGCGCTCCCACCAGGATCAACACCTACGCTGCGAGGCAATCAGCCGCCCCCTTTGGTCAAAACCGCGCACCGAAACTCCAACTAGGTATTTGGGTCAGATTGAACTGACACCGGTTTTTTCTGACCCAGGTTTTTGATGCCGGCTGAGTTTGAGCTTATGGCTGAGGCGATAAAAACCATGGTTGGCATCGTGGCGGAACCAACGACAGGAGCGGTTTGATATGTCGATAATACGGACAGATGAGCAGGCGGATGCTCAGGAAATATTGAAGTCGGTCTTGAAGACTGCCCACTTTTGTCAATGGCCATTAATTTTGACCCACTTTTGGCCAATAAAATTGA
>TARA_R110001606_G_scaffold329219_1_pt1 | contig 96885 bp, 87 predicted proteins | sample TARA_R110001606 | Tara Oceans TARA_R110001606 (sample SAMEA4398315) | marine metagenome | biome: Polar Biome; feature: [SRF] surface water layer (ENVO:00010504); material: water (ENVO:00002006), including particulate matter (ENVO:01000060) such as... | depth 5 m
CCATTTCCACTTCTTGCACACATTTAATCAATTTTCCAGGGAGCCCTAATATAAACCTTAACCGATTGAAATTCTCTTGAAAGACGTGACAGTCAATCCCTTTTGAACACTATCAAGGTATTGAGCAATCGTTTTTGAGTTGTCTTTCACGAAAGCCTGGCTAAGCAATGTGCTTTCTTTGAAGAATTTGTTCAGCTTGCCAAGAGCGATTTTCTCTACCATCTCCTCTGGCTTGCCCTCCTGACGAGCAATGTCTTTTCCAATCTCAATTTCTTTTTCAATAACAGCTTTGTCAACGCTGTTTTGATCCACTGCAATTGGGTTCATGGCTGCAATCTGCATACCCACGTCACGACCAGCGTCAATCACGTCAGCGCTGTTTCCACCTTTTAGAGCTACCAAAACGCCAAGTTTGCTGCCAGCGTGGATATAAGAAACTACAGTTTCGGCTTCCATCACTTCGTAAGCAGAAATCTCAAGCTTCTCACCAATCTTACCAACAAGCTCTATGATCTTCTCGTCAACTGTAAGATCGCCAGCCTTAAGTGCTTTCAAATCTTCTACCGAAGCTGGAGACTTAGCAAATGCCAGGTCAATGATCGTGTTGCCGAGCTTAACGAATTCTTCGTTTTTAGCAACAAAGTCTGTTTCGCAAGTGAGCGAGATAAGAACTGCCTTTGTATTGCTGTCGTTAGTGCGCACAAAAACGGATCCTTCTGTAGTTTCACGATCAGAGCGGGAAGCAGAAACCTTCTGTCCCTTTTTCCGCAAAATCTCTATTGCTTTTTCGAAGTCACCGTCCGATTCTGTAAGTGCTTTCTTACAATCCATCATGCCGGCGCCAGTCATTTGCCGTAACTTGTTTACGTCTTGTGCAGTGATTGCCATTGTTATTTATTCTTTAATGTTTTTTGAAATGCTTTAAACAAAAATTGAACACCGAAGGATCTCCGATGTTCAATTTTTAAAATCTATCCGTTTCCGGATACACTATTTATAAATTAATCTTTTGATTCTTCTACTGCCTCTACTTCATCTACCCGACGCTTCTCATCTTCGTCTTCTTTAGACTTTGCATCGTCTTTTTCTCTCTTGCGCTCATTGAGACCTTCCTCAATTACTTCAGAGATGTAAGATAAAATTAGTTTCACAGACTTGTAAGCATCATCGTTGCCTGGGATAGGGAAATCAACCTCGTTAGGGTTTGAGTTTGTATCCACAATAGCAAACACAGGAATGTTCAGCTTTTGAGCTTCTTTCACTGCTATGTGCTCACGCTTGATATCCACGATGAAAAGAGCTGCAGGAAGACGAGTAAGGTCAGCGATACCGCCAAGCACTCTTTCCAGCTTTTCTTTTTCACGAGTCACCATCAAACGCTCTCTCTTGGCAAGGCCGGTGAAGCTTTCTTCCTTCATCAACTTGTCAATACCCTGCATTTTCTTCAATGACTTGCGGATAGTAGCAAAGTTTGTAAGCATACCGCCCAACCAGCGCTCAGTAGCATAAGGCATCTTCAGCCTTCTTGCTTCATCAGCCACCAGGTCTTTGGCCTGCTTCTTCGTAGCCACGAACATCACCTTGCGGCCTGAACGTACTACTTGCTTGAGTGCTTTAGACGCTTCTTCGAGGCACACAAGCGTTTTGTTAAGATCGATAATATGGATTCCATTCTTCTCCATGAAAATATATGGAGCCATTTGGGGATCCCACTTTCTCGTTAAGTGTCCGAAATGAACACCAGCGTCTAGTAAGTCCTTGTATTCTAGATTAGCCATTAATTATATATAAAGTATATGAAATACTGATTAACGCTTACTGAACTGGAATCTTCTACGAGCCTTAGCACGACCGTATTTCTTACGTTCAACCATACGAGGGTCTCTGGTAAGGAAGCCTTCCTTCTTCAATGCCGGACGGAACTCCTCGCTGATTTCGCAAAGTGCCCTGGAAATTGCCAAACGAATCGCTTCAGCCTGACCTTTGATTCCACCACCGTCAACATTGATTTTGATGTCATACTTGCCCGACTCGCTGGTAAGCTCAAGAGGCTGCTGAACAATCAGACGAAGGATTTCTGAAGGGAAGTATTCTTCAAGGCTTCTTTCGTTTACGTTGAAAGTACCTTTTCCGCTCTGAAGATATAGTCTCGCTACGGAGGTCTTTCTTCTGCCTATGGTATTGATTACGTCCATTAACTAATTACTAATATGTTAACTTGATTTCTTTTGGTTGTTGTGCAGCATGAGGATGCTCAGTGCCTGCATAAACATATAGATTGCGGAATTGCTCTCTGCCCAAGCTATTCTTTGGAAGCATTCCTCTTACTGCCATCTCAACAAGTCTTCTTGGGTCTTTTTCCAACACCATTCTAGGTGAAGCAAAACGCTGACCACCAGGATAACCTGTGTGACGAATGTATGTTTTGTTGTTCATTTTCTTACCGGTAAGGCGAACCTTCTCAGCATTCAAAATGATCACGTTATCTCCACAGTCCATGTTAGGAGTGTAGCTAGCCTTTGTCTTTCCACGAAGAACATTAGCCACCCGGCTTGAAAAACGACCAAGAATCTGATCAGCAGCGTCAATCACTACCCAGTTCTTCTCAATTTTTGCCTTGCTTAGAGACTGTGTTTTGTAGCTTATCGTATCCATTTATCGAAACAGCTTTAATTTCTTTATTGTGTACAGAATATACCTTGCCCTCAAAAAGGGACACAAAGATAGAAGTATAAAAATTGAATTACAATAATGCCCTGAAAATATTTAAGTTAGCTCCGGCCGCTTGCCAAAATCAACTTCTCACGGATCAACTGTTCTTCTCCAACTGCTTGATCAGCACCTCAAAGTCCTTTGGGTATGGTGCCATAGCTCCCACTTTCTTTCCGTCCAGGTCTTTGAAGACCAATTCATGAGCGTGCAACGCATAACGCTTGATCAAGGGTTGCTCTTCTTCAAACTTCCCAATATTAAACTTCCGCTTCAAGCTAGACAAGTAAAGCCACTTACCCCCGTATAGCTCATCACAGGCAATAGGCGCTCCGGCATAAGCACAATGCACTCTTACCTGATGCATACGGCCCGTCAGCGGTTTGCAGCTTAACAAGGTGTGGTTGGAAAACGCTTTTATGGAATTCAATATGGTCTCTGATGCCTTTCCTTTTCTGCTGGGCTTCACCTCACCTTTTCCGGTGGTAAGCAAGGGGACTGCCACCTTATGATCCTCAAACTTGTGAATGCCGTCCGTCAGCGCATGATATATTTTATACACCTTCCTTTTTTCAAACTGGATAGCCAGGCTTCTGTAAGCCTCCGGGTTTTTAGCGATGGCGATTACTCCCGAAGTGTTTTTGTCGAGCCGGTGCGCTACTTGAGCATCGGTCACGTAGCCTCTTGCCAAATCGAGCACATTGCGTTCGCTCTGCCTGTCCATGAGGGTAGAAAGAAAAGGAGGCTTGTTTACCAGCAGGTAGTTCTCATTTTCAAACAAAATCCAGTCTTCAAATTTCTCTTTCTTCATGAAGCAAAACTAATTCCGGCCACAAAGCTATCACACAAAGAGCAAAAACCCTCCAATGGTTGAATTAAGGTTGTCAATAGCTGATATTTATCCTTCCTTGTTGAAAAGAACCCAATATGAAAAGATCAACCTTCCTGTTTCTCACCGCATTACTCTGCCAGCAGGCTTTCGGTCAGCAAAATGAGTTTCTGGCAAAAGTGGAAGCGGCCTACGACAACTTCGCCGAGAAAAGCATCTCAGTAAGGCGGTTCAAACACAGCGATGTGGAGCCACTACTTTTAAACCTCAAGACGAAACAAGGCTTCGCTGTTACCAAAGCAGGTGAGAGCATTGAGGGCCGGAGCATCTATTTGGTGAAAGCCGGTACGGGTCCTGTAAAAGTTTTGCTTTGGTCGCAAATGCATGGCGACGAAACAACCGCTACGAGGGTACTGCTCGACCTTTTCAACTTCCTTTCTGACAAAAGCACATTTGCCAAAGAAAAGGAGGCCTTATTAAAAGGCGTCACTTTGTACTTCATTCCCATGCTGAACCCCGACGGGGCGGAGCAATTTCAAAGAAGAAATGCCCTGGGTATTGACATCAACAGAGACGCCGTAAGGCTACAGTCGCCGGAAGCACAGTTATTAAAGCACGTCAGAGACAGCCTGAATCCTGATTTCGGCTTCAACCTACACGACCAGAATTCGGCAACCAGCGCCGGCAGCACAGGAAAGCCAGCGTCTCTGTCTTTTTTGGCACCCGCCTATAACGAAGCAAAAGATATTAATGCATCAAGAAAGGCCGCCCTGCAAATCGTGGTCAAACTCAACAAGCTGGTTCAAAACTACATGCCAGGCCACACTGCCAGATACGACGACACCTTTGAGCCCAGGGCCTTTGGCGACAACATCCAGAAGTGGGGAACCAGCACAATATTAATCGAATGTGGTGCTTACCCTAACGACCCTGAAAAGCAAGTCATCAGAAAAGTGCATTTTCTCGCTCTGCTGGGCACCCTGCAAAGCATAGCCGATGGGAGTTATAAAAAGCTTGATAGCAACGACTATTTCAAAATACCTGAAAACGGACGGTACTACGTAGACCTGCTGGTTAAAAATGGGCAGCTAGCGCTTGACAGCAGCTTGTATACCATGGATTTAGCCATACGCCTCAGGGAAAACACCCGTGAAGACCTCAGAACCTACGACGTGGCGGGCTACATTGAAGATGTTGGCGACATGTCGGTCTATTTTGGCTACGACGAAATTGATGCGACCGGAATGACGATCGTGCCAGGGAAAGTTTACCCGGATATTTTCGATACCATGGATGCCATTCCAGTTGACAACATCGACAACTGGCTGCAGGAAGGGTACACTTATGTGAAGGTGAGAAAGCCAGTTGGGAGATATGTTGACTTGCCCGTCAATATTATCGGCGCTTACCAAACGCCTGATGAAAGCATCTCATTTGGCGATCCAGCCACATTCATTGTCACAAAAGACGGAAAGGTGGCGTTCACGGTGGTAAATGGCATGGTTTACAACCCGACTGCCAACAACAAGGGGGTGAAGAACGGGGTAGTGATCAGGTAAAACAAAACATGCTCTATCAGGCATTTGCGTAATTGATGGTAGGCCAGGCACCCTCAAGCACTACATTGAACAATTCAAATTTATTTCATGAATATTATGAAGATTTCATAAAATTACGCAACGAGCACTAATCTCCTCGCTACTCACATAGCCTTTCCATTAAGAATCACTATTTTTGGAAGCCCTAATTTACACTTAGTCGGCTCAAGCCAAACAAAGGCTATGCCGACATAAAAATTATACTTTATGAGAGACGTGCTGGAACAGGTAAGGATTGAACTTGGCAAGCCTTACGAAGACCTGACCTTTTTGCTGGAAGCCCTTAAGGATTCATTATCCGAAAACGGTGAAGAAGCCATTGCTTCCAAAATTCCCTGGATTAACAAAATAAACTTTAGCAATACCGACCAGCTTAGCGAAAAGGAGATTCAGCTTTACTCACTGGTGTTTCAAATAGTGAACATGGTTGAAGTAAATGCGGCTGTGCAAAGCCGCAGGCATTTGGAAGACCAGTCGCTGGCTAGTATCAGTGGTTTGTGGGCCAAAAATTTACAATCGCTCAAGGAGGCTGGAGTCAGCCCAAAAGACATTGCCAGCAAACTGGCCGAGATTTCAATTGAGCCGGTGCTCACTGCACACCCAACGGAAGCCAAGCGTGCATCCGTTCTCGAGCACCACAGGGAGTTATACCTCCTCATCGTGCAGCGGGAAAACCAGATGTACACGAAAAAAGAGAAGGACAATATCAGACACAACATAAAACTGGTATTGTACCGCCTCTGGAAAACCGGAGAGATCTATGTGGAGAAGCCGGACGTAGCCTCTGAGTTAAGAAATATACTTCACTACCTGGTAAATGTGTTCCCGGACGTGATACCAGTGCTTGACCGCCGCATGATACAAGCGTGGGATGACGCAGGGTTTGACAGGTCTCTTCTCCTCAACAACACCGCCTTTCCGAAGATCAGCTTTGGTGACTGGGTGGGCGGAGACAGAGATGGTCACCCGCTGGTAACTGCCCAGGTGACCGCCGAAACGCTACAGACCTTAAGACTCAATGCCATCGTGGTAGTGCGCCGCCGGTTACTTATGCTGGTAAAGCACCTTAGCCTGGCTTGCGATATTGATAAAGTGTACCCGCCACTAAGAGAGAGGGCCTACCACCTGATGCATGAGTTGGGTGAAAAAGGAATTGAAGCTTTGCAACGCAACAAGGGCGAAGCATTTCGGCAGTTCGTCAATATTCTGATGGCCCGACTTCCCATTGACACCAAAAGGGGTCATGCCACCGAGCTACAAGACTTCAAAGGTGCCTATGCTGGCTCAAAAGAGCTGATAGACGATCTTACCATTTTAAAAGATGCACTCATAGACTATGGCGCCAAATCCATTGCTTTTGATGAGGTAATAGGAGCCATCAGGATCGTAGAAACATTTGGCCTTCACCTGGCCCGCCTCGATATCCGCCAAAACAGTGCATTTCACGACAAGGCTATTTCTCAGCTGATGGACGCCGCTGGCCTGAAAGGGGCTGACTACCTGCAGTGGAATGAAGAAGAGAGACTTGCCTTTCTGAACAAAGAGCTAGCCTCCAACCGGCCTTTCGCCAACAAGAATGTTCCGTTGGGTGAAAACGCCCAGGCGGTGGTAGACTGCCTCAAGGTGGTGGAGCAGCATATTTCAAAGTATGGCACAGAAGGCGTTGGCTCACTCATTGTCAGCATGACCAGGAGTGTCTCCGATTTGCTCGCCGTTTATCTGCTAGCAAGAGAAGCCGGACTAACAACCCAATCGGAAGAAGGGCTCGTTTGTATTTTGCCGGTGGTTCCATTGCTTGAAACGATAGAAGACCTTGAAAACGGCGGTCAAATTTTACAAGGCTTTTTGGAGCATCCTTTCACCAAAAGAAGCATTAAATACATAAAAACGAAGAACCAGGCCAGCTCGCTCTTCCAGCAAGTGATGGTAGGATATAGCGATAGTAACAAAGATGGTGGCATCATGGCCAGCCAGTGGAACTTGTACAAAGCACAGTCTCGGTTGAGCCAAATTGGACGTGATCTGGGAGTGAAAATTGTATTCTTCCACGGCAAAGGCGGATCAATCAGCCGGGGCGCTGGCCCAACCCACTACTTCGTTAACGCCCTTCCGCATTCTTCCCTTCAGGGAGCCATCCGGCTGACCGAACAGGGTGAAACCATTGCGCAAAAGTATGCCAACAAGGTAAACGCTGAGTACAACCTGGAACTGTTGGTTGCCAGCACAGCCGCCCGAACTATTTTGGACGGAGTGACCGAAAGAAAGTATCATCCTATGGCGGAAATTCTTGAGAAGCTTGCCAACGAAAGCAAAGGCTACTACGAGAAACTGATGCACGAAGAGGGCTTCATACAGTTTTTCAGAGAAGCTACCCCCATCGATGCTATCGAATCCAGCAAAATCGGTTCGAGGCCTGCAAGAAGGTCCGGCGCCAAATCACTGGAAGATTTGAGAGCCATTCCGTGGGTATTTAGCTGGAGCCAGTCGAGGTATAATATGACCAGCTGGTTTGGCGTTGGTTCTACACTCCAAAATTTGAGAGACAATCAGCCCGAAATTTATGCGGAGTTCAAGAAGGCTATCAAGTTTGATCCTCTCATTCGTTATGTTTTCACCAACATCGACACCAGCCTTGCTTCCACCGACGAATTGATCATGAAGGAGTATGCGTCGCTGGTAACTGATGACAAAGTGAGAGATAAATTCCTCAACATCTTTATTACGGAGCTAAAGAAAACAAGTGAAGCGCTTGAAGGTCTTCTGGGAAGGCCAATGAAGGAAAGGCGGAGAAACCACTACTACTCCAGTCTTTTGAGAGCATCGCTGATGGACAACCTTCACAAGACCCAGGTGAGCTTGCTTAAAAAGTGGCGCAAAGAGAAAGAAGAAGGGTCTGACAAGACTGAGGTAACACTTACTCATTTGCTCATTACTATCAATGCAATAGCAAGTGCTATGCGAAACACCGGTTGATGAATTGATTTGAATTGCGCCTGAAAAGTGTCATATTTCTTAATATTTCGCTTTCAGGCCATGAATCATCCTAAACTCGGTGTACTTATCTCAGCATTTATCGCCACGACGCTGTCTGGTTGTTATATGCAAAACGCCCCAGTCCATTTGGGGCAAAAGATAAGCGGCGTGTCGCTGGTGGCAGGCAGGGAAGTAAGCACTGAAGAAGAACTTGAGCACCTCGACAGCGTTGGTGCCAAATGGGTTGCTATTATTCCCTTTGCCTTTGCCCCGGGGCACTCTCCTGAGCTGCACTTCAATCACTCCCGCCAATGGGGTGGCGAAACAACCAATGGCGTGGGGCAACAGATTGTGGCTGCCCATAGCAAAGGCCTTAAAGTAATGGTGAAACCGCATGTTTGGGTGAGAGGCGACGGCTGGGCAGGCGATTTCGTACTTCAAACGGAGGAAGAATGGGCGACATGGGAAGAAAACTATCTGAGCTACATCATGACTTACCTGAAAGTGGCCGACTCATTGAATGCCGAAATTTTTTGCATTGGCACTGAATTCAATCAGGCCATCATACACCGCCCTGATTTTTGGGTGAAACTTGCTACCACGTGCCGGGCGAACTTCAAAGGCAAACTGACCTATGCCGCCAACTGGGACAACTATATGGAGGTAAGCTGCTGGGAACAGGTGGACTACATTGGCATTGATGCATACTTCCCAATCAGCGACGAAAAAACACCTTCAGTAAAACAGCTGAAGAAAAATTGGGCGGAGCCGAAAAAGTCACTGGAAAAGCTTTCTAAAAAATTTAACCGCCCCATTCTGTTCACTGAATATGGCTACCGCAGCGCTGACTATGCAGCAGCTAAACATTGGGAATTGAACGAAAAAGAACAGCCGCTAAACCTCCAGGCCCAGAGCAATACGTATGAGGCGCTCTTCCAGTCTTTCTGGGACGAGCCATGGTTTTCTGGCGGGTTTCTTTGGAAATGGTATCCTGATCACCCCAGGGCTGGCGGAATGGAGAACAACGACTACACGCCACAAAACAAACCCGCAGAAGTTGTTATCAAAAAGTGGTATGGCCGGGAAGCAAATATTCCCCAGGCAGGCAACTAGTCCAGTGCTTTCGCTTTGGGGCTCGCCATGGCCAACACCTTGAACATCCACTTGGCTAACGGCTTGTTTCCCTTTCGCTTCGTGAGATCCAAAAACCAACCATACTTCTTCATGATTGGTATTTTATGAGTCTCGACCAGTTCTATCAGAGCTCCATCGGGGTCTTCTACATAGGCGAACCGACCTCCGGCTTCACCCATAGCAAAAGTGCCTTTGCTATCAATGGTAAATTTGTGGCCAGCTTTGTTCAGCACCTTCTGAAGAGGCTCCATATCCAGCACATCGAAGCAAAGGTGGATGAATCCACAGTCGCCCCAATATCTGGTATCGTCAAAAATTCTTTTTCCTGCTTTGTCTTTCCGTTCAACAAGCTCAAGCTCTATCCCGCCCAGCAGTTGACTAAACGCTCCCACTTGTCCGGGAGTTTTGCTCAACACCAGTCGCCGGACAGACGGTGAGCCAGCATCGACGAACTTGTCTCCCTTGGCTTCTTCATCGAACACTACTCCGGACGTACCAAGCAGCGTCTGGTAAAATGACAGCGATTTGTCCACTGACGAAACTCCTATAACGGCTCCGAAGATGCCGCCAGTGAGGTTGCCATTCTCGCCGAACCATCCTTCTGAAATCTCAACAACCTGGAATATATTACCCATTGGATCCTTTACCCACGCATATCCTCTCCCTTTAGAGTCTGTCAGAATCTCCGACACCTCCGCTTTGGCGCTTTGAGCAAGTGCTACAAATGATTTGATGTTTCGGGTTTTGATCTTTAGAGCGAACAGACCGAGGTCACCATACACAGGGTTAAAAGAGCAGCTGCCGGGTGTTCTGCTTGTAAACTGCCAAATTTCCGCACCACCGCCTCCTGCCATATTCAACGCCAGCACAGCCCTTCTGGAGTGCACCTCTCCGCCGGTGTAGGGCGTCATAAGTGCTGCTTCAGCTCTGTCGTCGAAGATGGCGACAGACAAGCCGAACATTTTGCTGTACCATGGCCAGTATTTATCAATATCCGGCACACCTATGCCTGCCTGCTGAACTCCAGTAATGTAACTTTCCATAGAACCTATTGATCAGTCTTGAGTAGTTTTTTATAAAGGCTTGCCAGCCTATGCTGAGAAGCGCCCCAAAAATACAAGCTAAAAACTAAAAAGTTAGCAAATTGAACCCGAAGGTAGCTATTGGTGTCATATTTTCTTGCTGACACTACTATATCCCTGGGCATGATGCGGAAGCTGCTTTTTTTCTTTATCCGTTCTATGATGTCATAGTCCTCCATGATAAGATAGTGTTCCTGAAAGCCGCCCAAATTCCGAAAAAGCTCTTTTGTGATAAAAAGCGTTTGATCGCCGCCCCGGCACCAAAGAAATGGGAACCTTGTAAAAAAAGCATTGATTCTAAGCGGCAAATTGTTCGAATTGAAGCGGTAGCGATAACAGCCGCTTTCGTAACCAAGTGAAAGCGACTGAGAGATATCGGTCACATAGTCGGGCTCAACAACAACGTCGGCATGCACAAAGTAGAACACATCGCCGCTGGCTTTTTCAGCACCAAGGTTCATTTGCACTGATCGCTGCCTGACAGCAGTTTTAACCACCACCGCCCCCGCAGCCGCAGCTAATCGAGCTGTGCCGTCACTGCTCCCTCCATCCACAACAATTATTTCCCTGCTTTCGTCATCACCGTGCTTTTTCAGGCTTTCAATCAAGCACACGATATTCTGCTCTTCATTGTAGGTTGGAATGATTACACTGATTGTCATTGATGCGTCGGGTCGTTCGTATTTTCTCCAATTCAAACCTGCCCGCCTTGCGTTTGTTCTCGCCATTTGCTTACAAGCTCCGTCCAGCAGGTCTCCTCAGACTTGTGCCAGTATAGCTGCTTCAAAAGCAACACCCAAAAATTTACTGATTATTTTTGCGCAGCGGCACTTACTACTCATCCTCGTCGGGTGAGTCATCCCGAAGAACTTCTATTTCCTCCATGTCGCTCTTGCGGAGTTTAAAAAAGAAAGTTGAGCCTTTGCCCACCGTGCTGGTAACACTGACTTTGCTGCCATGGGCTTCGATAATGTGCTTGACGATGGCAAGCCCCAAACCAGTCCCCCCTTTTTCTTTCGACCGGCTCTTTTCCACTCTATAAAACCGTTCGAAAACCCGCTTCAAGTCTTCAGGAGGTATTCCACGCCCGGTATCTTTGACGAATATAGTTACATCATGTTTTCCCTCTTCGAAATCGATCTCCACCATGCCTTCATCCTTGGTATACTTGATTCCATTCGAAATGAGGTTAGTCAGCACCTGATAGATTCTCTGAAAATCGGCGTGAACATAAATCGGGGCCTTCCCCGCCTTCGTATAGCTAAGCTTGATTTTTTTCTTCTCGGCTTTTTCTTCGAACTGCTCAATGATTTCTTCTGTAAGCTCCCGAACATCAAAGTCTTCAAAATGCATTTTAATTTCACCGGTTTCCATTTGAGAAATGGTTAACAGGTCGTGCACCAGAATATCCAGACCATCAAGGCTCTTGGCGGCTTTTTTCAAGAACTTGATCCTAACAGACTTGTCTTCAACCGCTCCATCCAAAAGTGTGTGCACAAATCCCTGAGCGGCAAAAATGGGCGTCTTCAGCTCATGGGAAACATCGGCAAGAAACTCCCTTCTGAAAGCCTCCATCTTCTTCAACTCATCAATCTCCCGCTGCTTAATTTTTGCATAGGAATAAATCTCTTCGTTGATTTTCTTAAGGGGGCTGAGGGGATTTGAAGAGGGATCGTCTACTTCAGTGAAATCTTTTTTCCTTATGTTTTCAAATGCTTCATTAATGCCATTGATTTCCTTAAAAAAAAGAAATTCCAGCACGACGCTGATCAACAGATAAGAAGACGAAAACGAAAGCCCAAATGCGACAAAAAGAGCGGTGACCGTTACCTGAGGCAACAGGTACAAAAAAGCAGTAGTAATAACGGATATGGAAACAGATAACAGCAGCGCAAGGGCTCGGGAGTTAAGCAACATAAAAGCTTAGTTAGCCTCAAACTTATATCCAACGCCTTTCACGGTAGATATATATCCTTCCCCTATTTTCTCTCTGACTTTTCTGATATGCACATCGACTGTGCGTGCCAACACATATACGTCGGTGCCCCATATGTTCTGCAACAGATCATCCCGGCTGAACACCTTTCCAGGGTTTTGGGCAAGGAAGTACAGCAGCTCAAATTCCTTTTTGGGAAGGTTGATCTTGTCCTCTCCAATGGTGGCAGTGTAGCTCGTCCGGTCAATACTTAAATCGCCTGCCGACACCTGATTGTTGTCCTTCTTCTTTTTAGAGTCTCTTCTGAACAAGGCGTTTATCCTGCTCATTAAAGCCCTCGGCTTAATCGGCTTTGTAATATAATCGTCGGCTCCGATATCAAAAGCCGCTACCTCCGAGTATTCTTCAGACCGTGCTGTTAGAAAAATAACGAATGAGTTGTTGAGCTCTGGTATCTCTCTTAGCTGCCTGCATGTTTCCACACCGTCCTGATGAGGCATCATTATGTCCAGCAGAATGAGGTCGGGATGGTAGGTTTTGGCAATTTCAACGGCCTTTCTACCATCGAGCGACGTCTTTACGTCATAACCTTCTTTGGCCAGGTTGTACTTTAGCAGCTCTAATATGTCAGCTTCATCGTCTACTACCAGTACCTTTTGTGATTGCTTATTTCCCATTGTTCACCGGGGGATTACGATAATTTAAAAACCAGGTCTTAGTGCTGTATTTTTTGTTACTCAACTGATAAAAACCAGCTACGAATACTAAAGACGGCTTAAAAGTAGACAATAAAGAACTGAATGTAAAAGCGGTAACAATTTGTTAATACTACTCCTGAACGACCGCCAGCCTAGACTTAATATTCTTTGCGTCGGTGATATCAATGTCCACCGAACCCACTAAAAACATCTTAGCTCTCACTTTGAGCGGAATCTTATTTGCATCGTCAGACATCCATAGCAGGATAGCATCTTCCCCTTCAAAAATACTGTTTTCAGGCATAACAGGTGCAAAAACCAATGAGTTGATCTTGCCGAGCTTGGTCTTCAGTACCTCACGCCTCACAAACCTGATTTTCATATCGAAAAGCTCTTTGTCGAAAAAAGCCTTTACCTGGAGCGTATCGTTGGGTTGAGTTTTTGAAAAGTCAAGCGTCCGGATGTAGTAGTAACCACTTACCAGGTCCTGAATATTGGACGGTATGTCGTACATTTTAGTTTCCTTCGGCTTAAAGGTATGCTTATCTAGCGTGGTCACTTTGGCCTTTTCATTCTGGTGGTCAAAATCAACCACTTCGTATTTTCTATACCTTCCTTCCTGGATATTCCTGTAAAACTGATGCGGCACCAGAGAGGCGGTGTCATAATAAGTGCCCCAGTTGTCCTTTACGCTATACAAAAAATCGGCCAGGCCTGTCGTTTTTCCGTAGACGTCGATGCGGTAGCAAGGCCTCCCATTCCGCCTTTCAATATCCGGCAGAATGCTCATGGTAGCTTCACCGGCGGTCAGCATGCCAATGTGCAGCCTGTACTCCAAAAGCTCACCTTTTTTGAAACTTCGGTTACTAAGGGTTCTAAATGCACGATCACCAGCGTACTGACCGAACGCTGAAAAAATTCCTGCGAGTGCTATTAACCCACCTATTTTTGTCAGTATATTTTTCATAATGAAGGATATACTCCTTTTAAATAAGTCACATATGCCCTAAGGTCACCCCCAAACCTTTCCTCTAATTCATTTTCGAAGCTGGTCATCTTACCACGGTACCTGAGGTATGACATAAAGAAGGTATTATTAGGCAACCTGTTCTCGGCCTTCCACTGAAAAGGCTTTCTTTCTTTGAAGCGCAGGGTGTCCAGGTTTTTCATTATGTCATAAATCATGTCCCATTTTTGCTCACTTTTCAGGGCAACAGACATTGATTCGTCCATAGTTGTATATAAGCTATCCAATTTTCGTGCCCCATTCAAATAGTGACGGTAGATCTTTTCATAATCGACCTCTGAGTTTACATACGATGTGAGTTCGGCTGAGTTTTGTCCGAACCGGTTCTTTAAGAACTGAATGGCACCCATTCTTCCCACAAAGCTGGCCAGGTTCTCATTAAATTCCACGCTGTCTTTCACGTAGAGCGTGCCGTGTGTAAGCTCATGAATGATCAATTCAGCCAGATCACCTTCTGACCTCTCCAGCATTTTACTCAAAATCGGGTCCTTAAACCAGCCCAGGGTAGACCAACCGCTTACCATGCCGATATGCGTGTCGTAGCCAGCCGAGTCCAGCCTCGCCCTTTCAAGCTTCGCCTTTTCCAGGTCAAAGTACCCCTTGTAGGGAAACGACCCCAGAAACGGAAACTTCCAGCGATATGGCACCAGTGCAAACGGCTCTGCGGCGGTTACATTCCAGAGTAAATTTTCACCCTTCTGATTGTACATCGTCGTGTAGTTGTCAGAAGGGGAAATACCCAGAGAGTCAACCGCAAAAGACCTTATCTCCTGAATGAGCCTTAGCTTGGCCTTTAAAGAATCCGGGAAGTCGGGCGACTCAAGAAATTCCCCAATTGGTTGAGCTTCCCACAAGATCTCAAACTGACCTTTGCCCTGCATCCACCCATAACTAACCAAATCTCTATAGTAGATCAATACTGCTGCCAAAAGCAGAACAATCGTTAAAACAATCTTTTTCTTCACGATTCCAATTTAGCTCTTCAACACCTAACGACGAAAAATATTGTACAGGAAGCAAATCGCCGAACCATTTAGAATGCCAAACGTATAATACCTTGTAAAACATAGTACTAATCATTACCTTGTCTATATGAAGTCTCCTGAACAATTTCAAAGGCACAATAAGATCATCGGAAAAATTCTGATTGTCGTATCACTTCTGCACCTTGTGTTCTCAGCTTTTATGTACAACGCTGTTTATTTTTTCGACAGCTGGGAAATATTTAGTGACATCCATATAGGTGGGCTTACTTTCAGACATCCCGCTGCCCTTATGTATGCCTTCCCGTTTTTCTATGTTGGGCTAGCCATTATCGAGTTTATCCTGGCTGCCGGCATACTGGCCAACCAAAAATGGGCACAAAAAGCGTCGATGGCACCTGCGGTTTTCTACTTCTTCAATTTTCCGCTGGGCACTGCATTTTGTATTTATATCTTCCTCACTTTCTGGGAAACACCCATAGCCGCTGAGATGGAAGTCAGTCAAAAGGCGGAAGAGAATAGCTGAAGGCTATTGTTGAGTGACAGGGTAAATCTGCCCATGATAGCGTTGGTATTTGAGGCGAATCATAGTAAATTCACAGCCCCAATACTCAATATTTTAATCACATATCATGAGCGATAAAACTGAAAAACTGAAGGCGCTGGCGCTGACCATCGACAAACTTGAAAAAACTTACGGCAAAGGCACTATCATGAAGCTGAGTGATGAGCGGGTAGTTGACGTGCCAGCCATTTCTACAGGCTCTTTGGGGCTTGATATCGCTCTTGGTGTTGGTGGAATTCCAAGAGGCCGGGTAATTGAAATTTACGGACCGGAATCATCAGGTAAAACCACGCTTTCGATGCACTGCATAGCAGAAGCTCAAAAGAAAGGCGGGCTTGCGGCTTTTATTGATGCGGAACATGCCTTTGACAAATCCTATGCAGAAAAGCTCGGCATAGACACCGAGAACCTGCTCATTTCTCAACCCGACAATGGAGAGCAGGCGCTTGAAATTACAGAACACCTGATCCGTTCAGGCGCTATTGACATAATCGTGATTGACTCCGTAGCTGCCCTTGTGCCAAAAGGAGAACTTGAGGGAGAAATGGGTGATAGCAAAATGGGTTTGCAAGCCAGGTTGATGTCGCAGGCTTTGAGAAAGCTGACTGGTACTATTAATAAGACTGGCTGTTCCTGCATATTTATTAACCAGTTGAGAGAGAAAATAGGCGTGATGTTCGGTAATCCTGAAACGACGACTGGTGGTAATGCGCTGAAGTTTTATGCTTCGGTGAGGCTTGACATTCGCCGTGTGGGTCAAATCAAAGAGGGCGCTGACAACGTGACTGGTAACCGCACCCGGGTGAAAGTGGTAAAGAACAAAGTGGCACCTCCATTCAAAATCGTGGAGTTCGACATCATGTACGGTAAAGGCATCTCCAAAGTGGGCGAGATTATCGACATTGGGGTTGATCTGGACATTGTTAAAAAGTCAGGCTCATGGTTCTCGTACCAGGAAACCAAGCTGGGTCAGGGAAGGGATTCAGTAAAGGAATTGCTGCTTGACAACCCGGAACTGATGGAAGAAATAGAAAAGAAAATCAAAGAAAAAATTGCGGGCGTTGCTGCACCGGCCCCTGCAGTGGCAGAAAAAGAATAAACAAACAAAAAGCCTTTAGTTTTTCGACCCTCAACGGGCTTAAAACTAAAGGCTTACTTTTTACAGACTCCCGGTCTACTTGGCGTAGGCAATCGATCTCATCTCACGAATAACAGTCACTTTTATCTGACCCGGGTACTGCATATCTCTCTCGATCTTCTGGCTAATCTCAAACGACATGTCGCCAGCTCTTTGGTCAGACACCGAATCAGCGTCCACAATCACCCTGAGCTCACGGCCTGCCTGAATGGCGTAGCACTTGTTCACACCGTCAAACTCCAGCGCCAAAGCTTCCAGCTCCTTCAATCGGCGGATGTACGACTCCATCACCTCACGGCGGGCGCCTGGCCGTGAGCCTGAAATAGCGTCACATGCCTGAATGATAGGTGAAATCATTGCTGTCATTTCCACTTCATCATGGTGAGCGCCAATGGCGTTGCAAACATCAGGATGCTCTTTGTATTTCTTGGCCAGCTCCATGCCCAGGATCGCATGTGGCTGCTCTGGCTCTTCCGGCCACACCTTGCCAATATCATGTAGAAGCCCGGCTCTTTTGGCCATCTTAGCATTCAGCCCAAGCTCGGCAGCCAATGTGGCGCAAAGTTTTGCAACCTCTCTGGAGTGCTGGAGCAGGTTTTGTCCGTAAGACGAACGGAACCTCATCCGACCAACCATTTTGATCAATTCAGGGTGCACCCCGTGAATACCCAACTCAATCACAGTCTTCTCACCAATTTCAACAATTTCATCATCGATGTTCTTGGCAGTTTTGGCTACAATCTCTTCAATACGGGCAGGGTGAATCCTACCATCCTGCACCAGGCGGTGCAAAGACAATCTGGCCACCTCACGGCGCACCGGATCAAAACCTGAGATGATGATGGCTTCTGGTGTGTCGTCAACTATGATCTCCACTCCTGTAGCCGCTTCCAATGCCCGGATGTTTCTACCCTCACGCCCAATGATCTTGCCTTTGATGTCGTCACTTTCAATGTTGAAAATGGAAACACAGTTTTCTATGGCGTGCTCTGTAGCAGTTCGCTGGATTGTCTGGAGAACGATCTTCTTCGCTTCCTTGGTAGCAGTCAGCTTCGACTCTTCAATAATCTCTTTGATGTGAGACGATGCCTTGGAACGAGCTTCGTCTTTCAATGTTTCCACCAGCTGTTCTCTGGCTTCGTCAGCAGTAAGGCTTGAAATTTTTTCGAGGATCTCTACTTGCTGCTGCCTGATTTTGTCCAGCTCTTCCTTCCTCTTTTTCAATATCTCCATTTGAGCGTTCAGGTTCTCCTTGGCAGAGTCTAGCTCAGCCTCGGTTCTCTTGTTCTGCTCAAACTGCTTCGATAGCGCCTGCTCTCTTTGCTTGATCTTGTTTTCGTTGGAGATGATGATGGCCTTTTTCCTATTCGACTCCTCCTCGAATTCTTCTCTAAGCTTCAGGAATCTTTCTTTGGCTTCAAGAATCTTATTCTTCTTGATGTTCTCAGCCTCAATTTCAGCTTCCTTTACCAGCAGCTTACTCTTTTCTTCAATGTCCGACTCCTTAGAAGCATAGGATTTCTTAAGGGCCATTCTCCCTGCGAGAAAGCCCGCCACAATCCCAACAAAGGCAAATAGGATGATATATACGGTTGTGTCCATAACATTTAATATAAGGTGTATACTATTACTAGTTAGCACCAGCAGAAATTGCTACAGAAGCACAGGGTAAAAAATGATATGCAGGTTTATAAGGCCTGGGTGATCAGATGATTTAGGTGAGTAATTTTTTCTAGTGTTACCTGATCATTGTCTACAACAGTCTCGTCGACTTTCAGTTTCTCAATAAGCAAGTCGAAGGACACCATTGCCAGCAAGTCTTGTGGATCGTCGATGCCAAATTGTTCCTTGTACGACTTCATCCTTTCATTCAATTGCTTGCCTGCCTGACGTACCATGCCCTCTTCATGAGCCGATACCTTCATTGGGTATTCTCTGTTGCCTATTTTTATCCGTATCGAAAGCTGTTCCCCCATCACTTATCCTTACAGGTTATTGACTCAAATGAGCAATGCACCTATCTATCTCCTTAATATATTCATTTAATACTTGTTTGAGTTCTGTCGAGTCGTCTCCGCTCAATGCCAAACTATCAGCAATCTTACTAATTTTAAATTTATTTTGGAAGTCGCTTATCTGATGTTCCTTCGAACTCAAAACACTACGGAGCTCTTCATTCTCCGTTTTGGTATGATCTAACTCTTTTTTCAGGTTTTTATATTCATTTAAAAGAAGGGAAATCTTTCTTTCCAATGAGTTTAATTCCGAGTTGAGTTGGTTTGAGTTCATAGTAATCACTTCCTTATTATAGCTCCAAGCTGACTTTCAAAAGCAGCTATCAACGCATTCATTGTTTTGTCAATTTGCTTGTCCTTCAGGGTCTCCTTCTCATCCTGAAGAGTGAAACTGATGGCATACGACTTCTTACCAGCTTCCAGCTTGTCTCCTTCATAAACGCTGAAAACATTCAGCCCCTTGATCAGTCGACGTTCCGCTTGTCTGGCTACTTTCTCTACCTGAGAGAAACTCACTGACTTGTCCAGCACTAATGACAAGTCACGGCGTACTTCCGGAAACTTGGGCACCTCAGTATAATCGATTGTGCCTTTGTACCATTTCAGCAGTTGCTTCCAGTCGATGTCGGCATAAAAAACCGGCTGTCGCACCTCCGCCAGCTTGAGCACCTTTTTGTTTACCTGCCCAATGCTTGCAAACATTTTTCCATTCAACGAAAAATCAAGGCCCGACTCAAATGTCTTGTCTTTGGTGGGTTGAGTTTCGTATCCAGAGATGTTCAATTTATTTAAAATTTGCTGTAAAGCAGCGGACAAGTCGTAGAATTCTGTCGTCCTGGTTGGCTCCCTCCAGGATTCCTCATGAGAGGCACCTGTAGCAAACAATGCCAGCCTGTTTTGCTCCCGGTACTTTCCACTGTCCTTCTTATGATACGTCTTGCCAAACTCAAAAAACTTCAGGTTCGGTTGGCGATGGTTGTTGTTGTAAGCCACCACTTCCAGTCCACTGAAAAGCATTGACTGACGCATCACGCCAAGCTCTTCACTCAACTTGTTGAGAATAACGACATTCTGCTCTTCCTCGTACAATCCTGATTTGGTACCATATTCAGCATTGGTCAGAGAGTTGGTGATGATTTCGTAGAAGGACCTTGCCGCCAGGAACTCCGAAATTTTAAGCTGAAGCTTATTGTCGTCCACTGTCGGAAATTCCGACAAAGTTTTGGCACCAATAGTCGCCGATAACTCAATATTATCGATGCCATACACCCTCAAAACCTCCTCTACTATGTCTATTTCACGCTGTACATCCACCCTGTAGGGGGGCACAACAGCGGTGAAATCATCAGCAGTTAAATCCTCAATACCTATATGTAGGTTTTTCAAAATTTTCAGAATAGCCTCTTTGCCGATATCTTTCCCCATCAGCATATTGACCCTGGCAAAACGAACTTTGAACCTGAAGTCGGCAATGGGCTGCGGGTAAATATCAACTACCTCAGAGCTAATGCTTCCTCCAGCCACTTCTTTAATAAGCAGTGCAGCATGTTTCAAAGCATTTACGGTCCCATTTGGATCGATACCTCGTTCAAACCTGAAAGAAGCATCAGTTTTCAGACCATACAAGATGGCAGTTCTTCGCACGTAGTCAGGAGAGAAGTAGGCAGACTCGAGAAAGATACTTGTTGTGGTGTCGGACACGCCCGAGTGTGTACCACCGAAAACGCCTGCTATACACATTCCTTCCTCTGCATCGCAAATCATCAGGTCATTGGCCGAAAGTTTCCTCTCTTTCTCATCCAATGTGGTAAACTTAGTGCCTTCGGAAAGCGTCTTGACAACCACCTTTCCTCCCTTGATTTTCGCAGCGTCGAAAGCATGTAGCGGCTGACCCACGCCGTGGCAGATATAATTGGTGACGTCAACGATATTATTGATTGGAGTGAGTCCTATCGCCTCAAGGCGAGCTTTGAGCCATGACGGCGAAGGCCCAACTTTCAGGCCCGTCAATGTAACACCTGCATACCTTGGGCACGCCTCAGCGTTTTCAACAGAGACGTAAATTTGAAGAGACTTATTGTCTGCCTTGAAAGCATCAATAGCCGGGAATTTCAAAGGCCTTCCGTAAAAAGCTGCCAGGTCTCTGGCTGTGCCGTAGTGCGAGGTAGCATCGGCCCTGTTGGGTGTTAGGCCAATTTCGAATACATAGTCTGTGGTTGGCTTAAAGTAATCTGCCGCTGGCGTGCCATTGGGCAACTGCGTATCTAGTACGATCACTCCTCCGTGATCGTTGCTCAGGCCTATCTCGTCCTCGGCGCAGATCATCCCATTGGACTCTTCTCCCCTTATTTTTGCTCTCTTGATTTGGAAAGGCTCACCTGCCTTAGGGTGTATCGTGGTGCCATTGGTAGCCACCACTACCCGCTGCCCTTTTGCTACATTGGGAGCACCGCAAACAATGCCCAACAGTTCGGGCCCACCAACATCAACTTTTGTCAGCTTCAGCTTATCTGCATTCGGGTGGGGTTCGCATGCCACCACTTCGCCCAGCACCAGGCCCTCCATGCTTCCGGGAATCTCCTCGTGAAATTCGAGCCCTTCCACTTCCAACCCCAACCCGGTAAGTACTTTTGACACCTCCTCGGGCTTCTCTGTCAGATCAATATATTCCTTCAGCCAATTATATGAAATCTTCATTCCTTGCTTCTCTTCTTCCTTATTTAACTCGTTTCAAAAAAACGAAGGGGTAAAATTAACCAAATAGCGTCAAGTAGTAGGCGAGCTAGTAGTTTTTTTCGCCTGCCTCGATAGCGATGTCCAAAACATTCTCTTTCAAAGGAAGGGGGCATGAATAACTGCTGTTGTACTCACAGTAGGGGTTGTAGGCCAAATTGAAATCCAGCACAATTTGCCTGGCATTTTTTACTGACACGTCGAGGTAGCGGCCTCCGCCATACGTTGATTCCCCACTGGTGGCGTCAGCAAACGCCAGGAAAGTGACATTTTGCATGCCTGGCCCGGCCTGCCTCAACAAAGTCAATTTTTTCCTCTGGCCTTTGATTTCAAATTCAACGAATGCAAATTTTTGATACTGCTGTGTTTTTCCATCGCTGGTGCCCAACGTTACCAGCTCTTTCGTCTCAAACTGATTGACATTAGCCATGACTTTGTAGGATGGATCAGCAGGAAAATACTTTAACTCGGTAAATTCTTTTCCTTTGAAGGGAGAGTCAGATGAACTCCGCATAAACTCGTTCTTCTCCTTGCGTTCCTTTTCAATGGACGCTATATACTCTTCGGGTGACTCTTCGCCAGAGTTCGCTAAAAAAATAACGACACCAACCACCACTGCAAGAATACTGATAATCAACTTCGAACCTTTCATCTTACCTATAATGTTGCTTCGTCTGCAAAACTATAATATCCTTCGTCACAAAAAATCAAATGGTCAAGTACAAGTATCTGAAGCAACTCTCCGGCAGCTTTCATCGACTTGGTGAGCCTTATGTCCTCCTGGCTCGGCCTGGGGTTTCCTGAAGGGTGATTATGAGTCAAAATAATCCCAGTACAGCCCGGCAGCTCTAATGCCTTTTTATAAATAACCCGGGGATCGGCTACAGTGCCACTAATGCCTCCCAAACTCACCTGCTGCACAGAAATTACCTTGCCTCCACGGCCAAGAAAAATAATCCAAAACTCCTCGTGGGCAATGTCAAGCAAATAAGGCCGCATGAAATTGTAGGCCTCTTTACTGGTGATGATGACGGGTTTTGCTTCTGTGGCTTGCTCCTTCCTGCGCCGGCCCAATTCGAGTGCGCTCATGATGGTAATGGCCCTTGCTTCGCCGATGCCCTCAAAAGTAGTGAAGTCTGCCATGCTAAATTTTCCCAGTGCATTAAGGTCGTTGTTTGCCTTTTGGAGGATCATTTTGGCAATGTCGACGGCAGAGTGCCTCTTTGTGCCCGAGTTGATAAGAATGGCAAGCAGTTCGGCATCTGACAAAACCGACTTGCCTTTCGACATGAGCTTTTCCCTGGGCCGATCATCTTCCGACCAGCTTTTTATCGACAGCCGTTGCATATAGTCACCTTCCGACATACTTGATTGATTTGCTTCTTAAGGTAACCAAAAACAATAAATCAACCACCAATAAAAACAAAAAGCCCCTTCAAATTGAAGAGGCTCCTTAAATCTTCGGGTAAATTGGTGTTTAGTCTAGCGCATTAACCAGCTTAGCCAATTTTGATTTTTTGTTAGAAGCATTATTTTTATGAATAATGTTTCTCTTAGCAAGCTTGTCAATCATGCCTGCAACTTTTTTGTAAAGCTCAGTGGCTTCTGCTTTATCAGTTGATCCTACAAGCTTTTTGATAAAGGTACGAGTCGTTTTGTGCTGATAACGATTTCTCAACCTTTTGGCTTCTGTAGAACGAATTCTTTTTAACGACGATTTATGATTAGCCATACTATTTTAGTACTTGCGGTAAACAGTTCATTTTTAGAGAGCGCAAAGATAAAAGTATTGTTTGAATTTACAAAACCCTTCTGGAATATAATCTCCAGCGAAGCAACTGAAAGCCTATGCGCCCCAGCAGTAAAGTGATAACATTCTCAGCTTCATTTAAAGCTACTTGGCTATTAGCCGTTTTAGGGACGCTAATCGCAAATATATCATTTTCGAACCCGGGCAGCAGCCGATGGGGATTTTTTGCTCACCAAAAAATAAACCACCTGGCCGTTTACACCTTACCTCCAGAATTAGGGGTTTTCTTTAAATACCATATCCAATACGTAGAGGAAAATGCTGTTAACCCTGACAGGCGCAGGTATGCGATTCCTGAAGAAGCTGCCAGACACTATATAGACATCGACATTTATGGAGACAGTGCCATTTACAAGATGCCAAGGTATTGGAACGAGGCTGTAGAAAAATATACCGAAGATACGCTCCAGGCATACGGTATCGTTCCCTGGCATATTGCCACCATGAAAAACTTCCTTACAAAAGCTTTTCGAGAAAAAGACATTGATCGCATTCTTCGCTATGCTACAGACATAGGCCATTATATAGGCGACGCCAACGTGCCTCTGCACACTACGGAGAACTATAATGGCCAGCTCACCAATCAATATGGCATACATGGCTTCTGGGAATCGAGGCTACCAGAACTATTCTTTGAGGATTACGACTTTTTTGTTGGCAAGGCCGAATACATAAAAAATCCCCAGATGGAGGCTTGGAAGGCGGTCACAAATGCCCACCTGGCGCTCGATTCGGTGCTGAGGTTCGAGAAGCAACTAAATGCTCAGTTTGCCGAAGACAAAAAATACACGTTTGAAGAAAGAGGAGGCAGCATGACTCAAACTTACTCACGTGAATACGCAGCGGCTTTTCACCAAATGCTGGGGGCGCAAGTCGAAAACAGAATGCGAGCTTCGATAAAGATGGTAGGTGACTTTTGGTTTACTTGCTGGGTAGATGCCGGCCAGCCCGACATGTATGAGTTGGTCAAAACACAACTAACTGAGAGACAAAAGAAGGAACTTGAGGCTGAACAAGAAGCCTGGAGAGTGAAGAAAGTTAGCACAAGAGATCACGAGGGAGGGGAGTTACCGTGATTGTTCTTCTCAACTTTAAGGTAACATGTCATTCCCCCGACAACATTGTTTGACCTTTATGAGTTAATTGGCTACCATGAAAAGCACCCACTTTATATTTCTTCTCAGCCTAACCCTCTTTTTTTCTTGTGAAAAGGAGGGTGAGACGCCAACCGACCCAGTTGAAGATGACTTTGTGCCGACTCCCACCACAACTGTTTTGAAGGCAGGTGAATTCACGAATGTTGCTCATAAAGTGACTGGTAAAGCCACTATATACCAAACCGGCGGCACGAAAACCCTGGTGCTTGATCCATTTACTACTGAGAACGGTCCCGATTTGTACGTCTATCTGAGCTCTGACACAAAAGCATCAAAGTTTGTAAGTCTTGGAAAGCTTAAATCAACCAACGGCAAGCAATCCTATGAAATCTCCAGTGACACAATGTTGGACGACTTTAGTTACGCCATTGTTTGGTGCGAAGACTTCAGTGTGAACTTTGGAAATGCGGAGCTGAAGTAGAACCTCTACTCTTCCATCCTTCTCTTTAGTTTAACAGGATTTCTGGCCTTACGCATCCTCATATTAATGACCTCCACAACGAGGGCGAAGAACACTGCAAAGTAGATGTAGCCCTTCGGCACGTGGTGATGCCAGCCTTCGATAAACAACATGAATCCAATCAAGATGAGAAAGGACAGCGCCAGTACTTCCAGCGTGGGGTGGTTGTGAATAAAGTTGCTGATAGATCCTGCGAACACCATCATTACGCCCATGGAAATAACAACGGCTATGATCATCAGCAGCAGGTGCTCAGTGAGCCCAACGGCAGTAAGGATCGAATCGAAAGAGAAAATCATGTCGAGCAACACAATTTGAACAATGACATTGAGCAAGGTTGCCGACTTGGACGCCTTTTCTGAGTCGTCTCCCTCCATTTTCTGGTGCACCTCCATGACCGACTTAAATACCAGAAACATGCCACCAGCCATCAGCACAAGATCTCTCCCGCTAAGGTCGGTGCCAAAAAGTGAGAAAAGTGGGTTGGTAAGCCGTGTGATATAGTTGATACCAAATAACAGACCAATGCGCATCACCAGCGCAAGGCCAAGCCCAACAGTCCTGGCTCTCTTTTGCTGGAGGTCAGGCAGCCCTTTTGAGACAATCGAAATAAAGAGGATATTATCTATCCCAAGAACAATCTCAAGAAAAGTGAGGGTGAGAAGGGCAATCCACGAAGATGGTTGAAGGAAAATATCAAAGCTCATAATAAATAACTCGTTTCAATCTGCTGCAAAAGTAATAAGCAGATGAATGAAGCTCTGATATTTTCCAACTAATAAGTCAATTTTTCAACAATGAAACTTAAACAACCGGAGCCCAGCCCTTCTGATATTCTCTGCTCCAATTTTTAAGCGCTTCTTTGTCATTCAAGATCTGCCCCTTGGCAGGATCAATGTTCAGGGTTCTTCCTGTTTCCTGAGAAATGTTTCCAAAATGGCAAAGCTGAGTACTAATAGAAGCATCAGCAATGGGTGCGTTCAACGTTTTGCCTTCACGAATGGCGTCTGCAAAATTGTTAAAGTGATACACATCCAAAATACCTTCTCCCATTGTGTTGGTCGTAGCGCTTTCTCCACCTTCTTTCACTTCTTTCACCAGCTTACCTGACATGTCAAATAACTGATAGGAGTTTCTGTCGAGTAGAATGGTTCCTTCTGTGCCGTGAATAGTAACTCCTCTTCCTCTGTTGTAAACGTCAAATCCGTTGCAGCTTCTCCCTTCCCAGGTGATCATTTTACCACCTTCAAACTCATAGTTCACCATTTGAGTATCATAGTATTCCCAATCGTCCTGAAACGCATAACGGCCACCGGAAGAGGATACTTTCGTTGGATAGTCGACGCCAAGTGCCCAGCGGCTAATGTCTATTTCGTGCGTACCGTTATTGTGCAGCTCGCCAGTGCCCCAGTGTTTGAACCAATGCCAGTTATAATGCACCACATTGTCTTTGTATTCCTTCCTTGGTGCCGGCCCCTGCCAAAGCTCCCAGTCCAGCCACTCCGGCACCGGAGCAGGCTTGCCCACGCCGATCGACTTGCGAGCATTTGCATACCAGGCTTTGCACGCATAGGCTTTGCCAATGATTCCATTTCTGATGTCACTCATGGCTTCCTTTGACGCTAACCCTGAGCGCTGCTGGTTACCCATTTGCATCACAATTTTGTTTTTCTTTTGTGATGCAACCAACATACCCGTTTCATTCGGATTGTGGCTACAAGGCTTTTCGATGTATACGTGTTTGCCAGCGTTAGCGCCCATGATGCCCATCGGTGCATGCCAGTGCTCAGGGGTGGCTATAGTAATGGCGTCAACATCTTTGTTTTCAAGGAGCTTACGAAAATCCTTCTCTGTTTTGGCTTTTTTGCCCATCGCCTTTTCTATGTGAGCTCCTGCTGAGTCAAACACTCTGGAGTCAACATCGCACAGATAACCCAGGCTGGCATTGTTCACTTTCGAAATGGCCGAAATATGGGCCCTGCCTCTGCTATTGGCTCCCACCACTGCAAAGTTTACCCGATCGTTGGCTCCAAGAATGGAACCATAGCTTCTGGCTGACATGGCAAATGAAAGGCCGACGGTCCCCAAAGCTGTTTTCTTGATGAATTCTCTTCTTTCGTTATTAGTAGGCATCGCTTTGAAATTTTATAATTCTCTGATTCTAATATTCTTGTAACTCACTTCGTTTCCGTGATCTTGAAGCAGGATGTGACCTACTGGCCACCTGCCAAACTCCGGCCACTTGCTGTACTTGCTATATGCGACCAGGGCCCGGAACATTTGCGAAAAGCGCTCGTATTCCACGACCTTTGTGCCGTTCAGCCAGTGTTCAACATGGCCATCCTTTGAAATAACTTTTGCTGTATTCCAGGTGCCCACACCATTGAATGGCACTGGCTGGCCTGGGTCAGAAAGATTCTCTGCTGTAATCAAATCGTACAAAGACGATAATGTACGATTTCCGTTTACACCCATTTTAGCGTCCGGGTGCAGCTCGTTGTCAAGTACCTGAAACTCGCAGCCAATGGCTGAACCTGACCCTTTGTTCATTTCAGTATCCACAAAATACTTGATGCCGCTGTTGGCTCCAGGAGTAATTTTGAACTCAAGCTGCAACTCGAAATTGCCGTAGGTTTTGTTAGTAATAATGTCGCCAGGGCCTGCTGCTTCAGCACCGTCGGTTGCCAATATGGTCAGCACGCCGTCTTTCATTTGCCAGCCTTTCGCCGGGAACTTATCCAGCTTGGCTCCTCTCCAACCTTCGGTGGTTTTGCCATCCCACAGTAATTTCCATCCATCGCTGATCTCCTGATCGGTCAATTTGATGGTTTGATTTTGAGCGCAAGATTGCGTAAAACCAAAAATTGTTAATACAAAGAGTGTTGTTAGTGTCGTGTTTTTCATTTTCATACCTGATTGAATCTATGAAGGTAATAAAATATAAGGCTCAGGAGAATACCGTTCATCCTTTCCCGTTGTTTGCAACAAAAAAAGCTGCCAAAAACCAGCAGCCTCAAAATAACTCTTCAGGAAACATTATCCAATTTTCAACCGCTACTTAGTCATCTTTCTGTATTTGATTCTGGTAGGGATAATATCTCCCCCAAGTCGAGCCTTTCTGTTTTCCTCGTAGTCAGTATAGTTGCCTTCGAACCAATAAACCTGGCTATCTCCTTCAAATGCCAGTATGTGTGTACAAATTCTATCCAGGAACCACCTGTCGTGAGAAATAATGACGGCACAGCCTGCAAAATCTTCCAAGGCATCCTCAAGCGCTCGCAGGGTGTTCACATCCAGGTCGTTAGTCGGCTCATCGAGCAGCAACAAGTTTGCCCCCATTTTCAGTGTTAACGCCAGGTGCACACGGTTTCTTTCACCACCGGAAAGTATGCCAACCTTTTTCTCCTGGTCATTGCCCGCAAAATTGAACTTGCTTACGTACGCCCGGGAGTTGATTTGCTTACCGCCCAACTCAATCAATTCATTCCCCTCAGAAATCGTTTGCCACACCGTTTTGTTAGGGTCAAGGTTATCGTGTTCCTGGTCAACGTAGCCAGTTACCACTGTGGAGCCCACTTCGAATGACCCGGCGTCGGGCTGAACCTTCCCTGTTATTAATTTGAAGAGCGTTGTTTTACCGGCACCGTTAGGCCCAATAATGCCGACAATACCGGCCGGCGGCAATGCGAAGGACAGGTTCTCGAAAAGCAGCTTGTCGCCAAAGGCCTTGGAAAGCCCTGTTGCCTCGATAACTTTATTCCCCAGCCTTGGGCCATTGGGAATAAAAAGATCCAGCTTGGCTTCTTTTTCTTTGACTTCCTCTCCGGCCATTTTATCGTAGGCATTCAAACGAGCCTTTCCTTTCGCCTGCCGAGCCTTGGGCGACATTCTGATCCACTCCAACTCACGCTGCAGGGTCTTTTGCCTTTTAGATTCTGTCTTCTCTTCTTTGGCCATTCTATCCTGCTTTTGCTCCAGCCACGACGAATAGTTACCTTTCCATGGTATGCCTTCACCACGATCAAGTTCAAGTATCCAACCCGCTACATTATCAAGGAAATAACGGTCGTGGGTCACAGCGATGACCGTGCCTTTGTAGTTCTGCAAATGCTGCTCCAGCCAATGCACCGATTCGGCGTCAAGGTGGTTGGTAGGCTCATCCAGCAATAGCACGTCCGGCTCTTTCAAAAGCAAGCGACACAACGCTACTCTTCTTTTTTCACCGCCAGAAAGGTTCTTGATAAGGGCGTCACCAGGAGGTGTCCGCAAAGCATCCATGGCAATCTCCAGCTTGCTATCCAACTCCCAGGCGTTTACATGGTCAAGTTTCTCCTGCACCTCTCCCTGGCGCTGAATCAGCTTATCCATAGCGTCGGGATCGTCAAGCACCTCCGGATCTGCAAATTTTTCATTGATTAGCTCAAATTCCTTTAGCAAATCAACAATCTCCTGAGCCCCTTCTTCCACAATGTCTTTTACGGTTTTATTGGGATCAAACTGCGGCTCCTGCTCCAGCATTCCCACGGTGTATCCCGGCGAGAAAACTACCTCCCCCTGAAACTCCTTGTCTACCCCTGCTATAATTTTAAGCAACGAAGACTTGCCTGAACCGTTCAACCCAAGGACACCTATCTTGGCACCGTAGAAAAATGAAAGGTAAATGTTCTTTAAAACCTGTTTTTTCGGGGGGTGAATTTTGCTCACACCCGCCATTGAAAAGATTATTTTTTCTGCACTCATTGTATAGGGTATTATTGATTCAAAGATGGTAAAAATTATTACCAATGATTCATCTTTGATTTATATTAGTTATTTTGCACCAAATGCTCATTTATCCGCAACATTATAATTATTTAGGAACTTGGAAAGACGAGACATACCCTTTGGGTATATAGCAGACGAAAAAGTTTACCTGTCGGCCTACATGGAATTTTCTGACAGGCAAATTGGCGAAGTAAAAGAAAGTGAAGAGAAAACCATCCAATACTTTTTGGATCGCTTTCAACACCTCGTACAGAAGATTGATGAGCTCGAAAAAGCCATCAACGAAAGCGAAAATAAGGGTTCGTACCTTATGAAGCTCCTTCACATGAAGGAATCCCTTGGCAACTACGACGGACTGGGAGACTACCATCCGCTCTTTGAAAGGCTCACGGTGCTGGAAGAAGATTTGAATGTAGCCATTGCCAAAAACAGGGAAAGAAATAGCGAAATAAAAACAGCATTACTGGAGGAATTGGATCAGGCACTGGCCGAAAGCGATTGGCGGGAAGCCACCGATAAAGTGCTTGACGTAAAGGATCGCTGGATCAAAACAGGAAATGCCAAAAAGGAAATAAACGCTGAACTGGATTTAAGTTTTCAGACGAAGCTTACTGACTTTTTTGACAGAAAGCAGGTCTATTTTGAAGACAGAAGAAAAGCATTTGACGTTCGCATTCAAAAGTGCGAAGACTATATCAACGAATTGAAATCGTTGAAACCAAAGAAAGCCGAGCCGGGCACCATTGACCGGGTTCGTGAGATTCAAAGGGAGTGGAGAAACGTGGGTGAGCTGCCAGCCAGAGAAAAGCGCCGACTTGACAAGGATTTGCGGTATCACACCAACTATTTCTTCCGCAGACCAGACGCACCATCGGGAAGCTTTCAAAGCAGAGGTGGCTTTCAGGGGCGCAGCGGGCCTCCGGCAAGGACAATGTACGGCGGTGGTGGCAGGCCCCAAGACGGAGCCCGACCAGCCTACAGCGCCCGGCCCAATGTGATGCCATCTCCAGAGGAGCTTGAGAGTAATTTGGTAAGAAAGGTTGCTCTTATTCAAGAGGCGGAAACCCTGGCTGACTTAGGCACCCGTGAAAGCGTGGACGAGCTTAGAAAACTTCAGCAGATATGGAAGGGCATTGGTATGGTGCCAAAAGAAAGAGCCAAAGAAGTAACAGAGCACTTCCTGATTCTCTGTGATCGGGGCCAGGAGAGAATTTTTCTCGAAAACCTGGCGGCCAACAAAGATCCCGAATACACCAAGAAGAACAATAGGGAGAAGACACGATTCAAGATGAAGCTTATTCGTGACCTTCTGGTAAGAGACGAGCAGGATTTACAGACCTATCAGGAAAATCTTGACAGGCTCAATGCCACCAAACAGGCATTCGACAAGATGCTTCACAATAAATACCTCAACCAGAAGCGCAAAGTGATTGTGAAAAGGCAGCTGTTACAAGAGCTGAAAGTTTCGCTGGATCAAATTTGAAGCTTTTTGAAACTTTTATTGGATAATTTTGTATTTATCCATAAAATGAAGCCATCAGCGCTGCGATTGGGCATGCCTATTTTGCCTCTTTCCTGCAATTCAGAGCCGATTTAACTTATTGTGTATGAGAAATTTAATAAAGGCCTTTGATTACAAAAACTGATGACTAATTTTGCGCACTATTTGAAAAACAGAACAAAATTGGAGGTATAGATCATGTATTGGACACTTGAACTGGCTTCGTATCTTGAAGACGCCCCATGGCCCGCCACCAAGGACGAATTAATTGACTACTCCATTAGATCAGGAGCACCACTAGAAGTAGTAGAAAACCTGCAAGAGCTAGAAGATGATGGTCAACCGTACGAAAGCATTGAAGAAATATGGCCGGACTACCCGACCAAAGAAGATTTCTTTTTCAACGAGGACGAGTATTAATACCCGTCGTCAATAGAAATAATGGCTAAAATTATAGCCCGATAGCTTATATCGGGCTTTTTTTATTTTTCAGCAACGCCTCTGCAATCAGTAAATCGGCCTGATGCGTGATTTTAATATTTTCTTCGTTGCCTTCAATAAGCACTATTGATTCCCCAGCCGACTCCACCACACTGGCATCGTCGGTAAACAGGGGGCTTTCGGGCTGGGTGTAAGCCTTCTTGATCACGCCAATGTCGAATGTCTGGGGGGTTTGGACCAATCGGTATTTGGACCGATCACGTGCTGCCGAGTTGTTACCAGGGCCAGAAACTTCCCGAATCGACTCCTTCAGCGGTAAGCAGACTATCGCATTGCCTTGCTTCGATGCTACTTCAAACCCCTGAGCAATAACCTCAGCCGACACAAACGGGCGTACTCCATCGTGAATGGCCACTAGTCCTTTGTCTGGCAAGTGCTCTAACCCATTTCTCACTGATTGAAACCTGGAGGCACCACCCGCCACTATTTGATGTATAGGCAAAAATCGATGCTCTTCGCAAAGCTCTTTCCAAAGAGCCATGTTGCTTGGAGGCAACACCAGAATGACGGCTATAGAAGGATCGAACGAGAAAAACACTTCGATTGTACGCATGAGTATAGGGCGGCCGTTTACCTCCAAAAACTGCTTGGGCAGCGTACTGCCCATTCTGCTTCCTGAGCCTCCCGCTACTATGATCACGTACTTTTCAGGCATAAAAAAACTCCTGTTTGTTAAACCTTCGAAAGATAACGCCGAAGTTTTGTAAACAGGAGCTTCTTAAAAGAAATCTGCTTCGTTACAGAATCAGCATGGCATCGCCATAGCTGAAGAAACGATATTTTTCTTTGATTGCCACACGGTAGGCCTCCATCACGAGGTCATAGCCTCCGAAAGCGCTCGCCATCATCAACAGGGTTGATTCAGGCATGTGGAAGTTAGAAATCAAAGCGTTGCAAATCTTGAATTCGTAGGGAGGAAAAATGAACTTATCCGTCCAGCCTTCATTAGGCTTCAAGCGGTTGCTGGCAGAAACCGAAGACTCCAGCGATCTCATCACCGTAGTGCCTACTGCCACCACCCTTTTTTTCTCGTCGATGGCCTTGTTGACCATATCCACCGTTGGCTGGCGTACGAAGAAGTTCTCTGAGTCCATTTTGTGCTTGGTCAGGTCTTCAACGTCGACAGGACGGAAAGTGCCCAAGCCAATGTGCAGCGTAATAGGGTTGATTTCCACACCCTTGATTTCCAGGCGCTTCATCAACTGCTTGGTGAAGTGCAAACCTGCGGTGGGCGCTGCCACAGCTCCAACATTCTCTGCGTAAATAGTTTGGAAGCGCTCTCTATCGTCTGGCTCAGCTTTTCTTTTGATGTACTTTGGAAGTGGTGTTTCTCCAAGAGTATCGATCATCTTGTAGAAGTCAACTCCTTCGCCATCATAAAGGAACCTGATGGTTCTTCCTCTTGAAGTAGTGTTATCAATAACTTCTGCGACAAGGTCTCCATCACCAAAGTAGAGCTTGTTGCCGACCCTGATCTTACGTGCAGGATCCACAAGCACATCCCATAGGTGCAACTCTTTGTTGAGCTCTCTTAGAAGAAATACTTCAATTTTAGCACCTGTTTTTTCCTTGTTACCGTATAACCTGGCAGGGAAAACCTTTGTGTCGTTAATGATAAAGTTGTCCCCCTCATCGAAGTAGTCAACTATGTCCTTAAAAGTTTTGTGTTCAATTTTTCCTGAATCTCTGTGCAAAACCATTAAACGAGATTCATCTCTGTTTTCAGAGGGATAGAGGGCAACCAGCCCCGCAGGGAGGTCAAATTTAAATTCTGATAATTTCATTTAATATTACGGTATTAAATTGTGAAGGAGGTGGTAGTCCATCAAATAAAGGATGCAAAGATATAGAAAGTTTCAGTACGATGTAATTATTTGTATTGAATGTCAACTAATAAAATAAAAAGCCTTGCTGATCATCCGCTTAACACTCGAAAGCTTCAGGTTTGCCTGGAACGCTCTTAGGTCCAACCTACTGAGAACGGTTCTTTCCTTATTAGGGGTGACCATTGGTATCTTCGCCATTATCGCCGTGTTCACGATTGTGGACAGCCTTGAACGCAGCGTTAAAGACAGCCTTAACTTTCTTGGGTCAGACAATATCAACGTCGAGAAATGGCCGTATGGGTTTGGCGGTGGGCCATATCCCTGGTGGAAATACATGAATCGGCCACAGCCTACATATGCTGACTATCAGTTTCTACTAGAAAATGGCGACAGCTTTGAAGCCATAACTATCTCCGCCCGAAGAGGTGGTGTAACAGCCAAACAAAAAAATAATTCGACCTCCTCCGACCTCATGGGCGTCGCTTTTGACCATAAGGATGTATATGAAATACCTCTCGAGAAAGGCAGGTATTTTACCCGACTGGAAGCCGATGCCGCCCGCAATGTGGCCATTATTGGCGCCCGAATTGCGAAAGATCTTTTTCCCTACGAGGATCCTGTAGGCAAAACAATAGCCATGCGAGGCCTGAAGTACTACGTGATTGGCACTATAAAAGAAGAGGGTGAGGGATTCCTTGGGACTCCCAGCAACGACGACAATATTTACGTTCCTTATAAGACATTTCTTAAGCTCTACTATAGCGGTGCCAGAGATGGAATAGGTTCGTCAATTACCGCCAAGGGCAAATCTTCAGACATTGGATTGGTTGAGCTGGAGTACGAGCTACGAGGACTCATGCGCCAAAGGCGGGGACTCAAGCCGAAGCAGGAAGATGACTTTGCGCTCAATCGCCCCGAAGCACTGGTGAACTTTATCAGCTCGACTTTTGACGTACTGAGTGTTGCAGGTTGGGTCATTGGAAGCTTCTCCATTCTCGTAGGTGGCTTTGGTATTGCCAATATCATGTTTGTGTCCGTAAAAGAGCGAACCAATATTATTGGTATTCAAAAATCACTCGGTGCCAAAAACTACTTTATCCTGTTTCAATTCTTGTTCGAAGCGATTTTCCTCAGCGTGATTGGAGGCGGAACCGGTATCTTCCTGGTATATCTCATATCCTTTGTGAGCCTGGGCACGCTCGACCTGCAGCTTACGGTAGGCAATATTATTCTTGGCCTGGGCGTATCAGCTGTTATAGGCATGGCCTCGGGCATCATACCTGCTGCAACCGCCTCGAGGCTGGATCCTGTTATCGCTATTCGAACGCAGTAAAAGCACATACCTCACCTAACAATTTGTTCACAAGCTCCTTGCTGATGTGACCAGTATGTTGTTTTCTTATTTTTTTCCATATAGCTGGCAACTGTTTGGTGCCAAAACGTGTTGAATATGCTTTGCTCACCAAAGCCTGATCTAACTTTATCATGTCGAAGGAAAAAATCATCCTTTTTACCCTTGCCGGAATAAATTTCACTCATATTATGGACTTCATGATCATTATGCCCCTTGGGGATTTGCTCATGAAAGTATTTGAAATTACTCCCCAGCAATTCAGCCTTATTGTCTCCAGTTATACATTTACAGCAGGTATATTCGGATTTGTGGCGGCCTTTGTCATCGATAGATTTGACCGAAGAAAGGCGCTCCTATTTCTTAATGTGGGGTTTGTGGTCGGCACCATTGCCTGTGCACTTGCCCCAACTTACGTCGTTCTTCTTTTTGCAAGAAGCCTAACTGGCGCCTTTGGAGGTGTATTGGGTGCATTGATCTTGTCGGTGGTGGCCGATGTGGTGCCGGATGAGCGCAGAGGGCAAGGGATGGGAATTGTGATGGCCGCCTTTTCGGTGGCATCGGTGGCAGGAGTGCCTTTTGGCTATTTCCTTGCTGAGAAGTTTAGTTGGCATGCTCCCTTCCTACTTTTGGCTGGCATGGGCACTTTGATTACCCTGGCGATATTCAAATTTATCCCTTCACTCACAGGGCATATGGTGAAAAAATCGGATCGCCCCAGCCCCGCCAAGGTACTGACAAATGCCATTTCGCTACCCAATCAGAAGCTGGCGCTGCTTTTCATGCTGGCACTAATACTGGGACAGTTCTCCATTATTCCGTTTATTGCTCCGTACATGATCAGAAATGTGGGTTTTGAGGGCGATCAAATAACTTACATCTACCTGGTAGGCGGCGGACTGACCATTTTCACCTCCCCCTTGATTGGCAGACTTGCTGACAAATTCGGAAAGAAAACTGTCTTCATTGTGTGTGCCAGCGCTGCCATTATTCCCGTTTTTCTGATCACACATATGCCGCCTGTGCCAGTGGCGGCGGCTTTGGTGGTAACCGGACTTTTCTTTGTTCTTGGTGGAGGCAGAATGATTCCAGCCATGGCAATGATTACCTCTTCGGTGAAACCACAGAACAGAGGGAGTTTCATGAGCATTAGTTCATCGGTACAGCAGCTGGCGGCTGGTTTGGCCTCACTGATTGCCGGAGTGATTGTGATAGACAACGGGGGAAGCCTGGCCAGGTACAATTGGGTGGGCTATTTTGCCATTGCCGTTACTGTGGTTTGTATTTTCCTTGGTTCAAGAATTAAGTCTGTTGAGCAATTGGAGGCTGACGACGCTGTTATAGCAAAAGAAAAGAAGGCCCTCGCTGAAGCCTGATAAGGAAATATATTGGCCCTGAAATGAAAAGCCTTCCGTTCTTAAGTGAAACGGAAGGCTTTTTTTAGTCAAGGCCCCGAAGTGTTATTTGAATTTCGGATGCTTCATGCCAGGGAAGTTCTTGTCGAAGAACTCGCCGTAGTCTTTAATGATTTGGGGCATTTCTTTACGCAACCACAAAATGCCTATCAGGTTGGGGATGGTCATCAGCGCAATGGTGATGCCTGACAAGGTCCAAATAATAGTGGTGTCGGTAAAAGAAGCAAAGAAAAAGGCAATGGTATAAATGATGTGATATGGCATTACTGACTTAGGCCCGAGCAGGAAGGTCATCGCTCTGTCGCCATAATACGACCAGGAAATAGCCGTGCTAAAAGCAAAAAGCAGAAGCCCAATAGCGACAATATACTGTCCCGCATCTCCAAAGAAACTCCTGGTAAAGGCGATGGTAGTAAGTGGAGCGCTATGTACCAGCGATTTTCCCTCGACCAAAAGGTCGCCTGAAGGATCAACAAGGTTACCGTTTTGCACTTTGACAGATCCGGTGAAGGGGCTGCCTGCTTTTGAAATCTTTACATCTTCGGCTATGGAGCGTGCGTGAATGATTGACAGGTTGTTGGTCACCGAGCCATCCTGCACATTCAGGTCACCGTTGTATAAGGCAACAGCGCCTTTGTTCGTAAGGTGTCCGAAGAGCTTTTCCTGATCCTGTGGATTATTTTCGTCGTAAACGCCATTCAGCACAAACATGTCCGTTTGTTGAAAAACATTTTGGTGCTTTTCATTCCAAACGCCACTTGAGAGTAGCACAAGGCCAGTAACGGTACAGATGATTATTGTATCAATAAAAGGCTCAAGAATGGCCACCATGCCTTCCGAAAGAGGCTCGTTGGCTTTAGCTGAAGCGTGAGCAATAGGTGCCGAACCCTGACCTGCTTCGTTGGAGAACAAGCCCCTGTTCACACCTCTATTAAATGCATAAGCCAACGTGGCTCCTAAAAAGCCGCCTGTGGCAGCCGAGCCAGTAAACACATCGGCGAAAATCGATACGAATGAGGGAATAATGTTTCCTGCATTGTAAAGGATGACAGCAAACGCCCCAATGAAGTAGATAATGGCCATGGCAGGCACCAGCTTAGAAGTAACAGCGGCAATTCTTTTGATGCCTCCAATGATCACCATGCCAAGGAAAATAGAAAGCACAAGGCCGGTGATCCAATGCTCAATGCCAAAAGTGGCAAAAACAGAATTGGAAATACTGTTGATTTGAGGTAAGCTGCCTGTACCAAATGAGGAAAGAACGGTGGCGATTGCGAAAAGGGTTGCCACCCAGCCCAGGCTTACTTTTTTGCCAAACAGCATGAAATTGGCATTCTTCATATAATACATGGGGCCGCCTGCTTGTGAGCCATCGGCAACAGTTTCCCGGTATTTGTGAGAAAGTGTTACCTCCACAAATTTGGTGGTCATGCCCAGGGCAGCAGTCATCAACATCCAAAAAAGGGCAGCAGGACCTCCAAGGTGGATAGCCAGGGCCACGCCTGCAATGTTTCCGGTGCCTACAGTGCCTGAAAGTGCCGTTGAAAGCGCCTGAAAATGGGAAGTATCGCCGGGCAGGTCAGATTTGTCGTATTTACCTGACACCACCCGCAGTGCGTGGCGGAAGAAGCGTATCTGAGGAAACTTGAGGTAAATGGTGAAGAACAGGCCGGTTCCAAGCAGGAAGTAAACAAACCAATCGGCACTGCCGATAAAGCTGTCGATAAGAACCAGAAAATCGTTGATTTGCTGCATCATACGGGATAGGTTAATAGTAGAATCGTTGGGAATGAGTTTTGTACAATCGACAAAAATAAGAATAATAGCTTCTGGTGAAAGGAGCATTATATAAAAAGCCTGTTTGACCGTACTTCAAGAAGCTAAAGACCGTTAATTTGCTCTGTGACAGAAATAGCAATGAAAATAGACGATTGGCTAACCCTTCTTGAAGAGGAGCAGCTGGAAGCCACCAAATTCGACTTACCAGTTGGTAGCATCCCATCGTTTCGAACCTACCCGTTGTTTCAAATCAAACGCTCTGACCCCAATGTCTTTTTTCCGGCTTTGATCACAAGTAAACTGCTGGAATGGAAGCACCTGATGAACTCTTCCCAAACCGAACGGGCTGACAAGATTGTCGCAGGAATTGTCGGCACCTTTCCTCTCTACAAAAGCCGCCGGGGGCGCATGCACTACAACTTCTGGCCAACCGATCCTGACTTGCCTTTCCCCAATGGCAGGTTTCTGCATCGATTCGACTTCTTCCGCCTGCCTGATGATATTGACGATACGGCCCTGGTTTATAAAGCCCTGTCAGCCGACCAAAACACACTATTAACTCTGCGGGAAGACATTGAAAAACATTTCATCAAATACTACCCACAACAGCCCAAGGTATATGCTGCATGGCTGGGAGATAAAATGCCCTGGGTAGTGGACACATGTGCCATAGTCAATTTACTAAGCCAGTTTCGGGGGCTGGAGCCCACCGAGTTCACCAGACAGTCGGACGAACACATAAAAAAGATAATAGAGGAGGCTCTGTATGTGACGGCGCCGTATAAGGTAGCTCCTTACTATCCTGACACGGCCGTTATTGCCTATCACCTTGCCAGGTGGGTTTCAGAGAAAGACGACACTCTTCTTCTCAGCACGCTGCAAAAATCTCTGGAAGAACTTTTCAAAACAGAAAAAAATGAATTCCGGGCAATGCTGTATTGCATCAGTTTGATGAGACTTGGTGCCTCCCCGATAAAATCCATCGCTGCTGACAGCCTGGATGCTGACTTGCAAAAGCACCCCTGGTTTTATGGAACTATGTTGTCAGCCGCAAGACCCGGATGGCTCCAGAGAATTGGCCAGCTAAAGCTCTTTCACATTGCCCATTCATGTCCGGCGTGGAATCACACACTATGGTTAGAATACACATTACTAAAAAAATGACAGAAAAATGAAACTTTACATCGTAATATTACGATTAATAGTCTTACCGGGCAGTCCGGCATATTTTTTATCACTAATCATCGTAATAATACGATTAATCATGAGAACACAAGAACTACTATCGTTGCTCAGGTCAGAAAAAGGAAGGCACCTTGAATTTGAGTACGCACCAGGAAAATTCGTTCCAGCCACTTTTCACATCACGGAGGTAAAGAACCAAAAGATTACGTCGGTAGATTGCGGAGGCAGAAAACTGGCATTTAATCAGACGGTTGTTCAACTCTACGTAAATGACCTGGAGACATTGAGAAAGCCCTGGACAACCGACAAGGCACTTTCCATATTAGATTTGGTTGACACCAAAGATACAATGGACAAAGAAGCAGAAGTATTCTTTGAATGGGGCCACGGAGCACTTAGAACGTCGGTTTACAGCGTGGAACAAATAGAAAATGATGAGGACACGCTGCGCATCAAGTTATATGCTCAGCCTACGGTTTGCAAACCAAGTCTCGAACTTGCTTTGTCAGCGGCATCGTGCTGTAATTGATTTTTGCTAGCTTGGTTGAAATGTGCCGCCAGCGCCAACTGAAGATTGTGCCTGGCACTAAAAATTGCTTCAAATGAAAACTGAGATAGCTGAAATGGTGCCCTCCGACTGGCCAGAAGTGGAGCGCATCTACCTGGAGGGCATTGAGACAGGGCTGGCGACATTTGAAACCCAAAGCCCTGGCTGGGAAAATTGGGATTCCGTGCATATTCAGGAGTGCCGGTTGGTTGCCAAAGTAAACCAGCATGTAGTTGGCTGGGCGGCGCTAAGTGCTGTCTCGAAACGACAGGTTTATAAAGGCGTAGCTGAGGTGAGTATCTATGTCAAAAATGATTTCAGGGGAAAAGGTCTGGGGAAGTTGCTCTTTCAGGAATTGATCGCTGCGGCGGAGTCGGAGGGCTTCTGGACTTTGCAGTCTTCGGTCTTCAGGGAGAACGTGGCGACAATAGCGCTTCACAAAAGCATGGGCTTCAGGGAAATTGGCTATAGGGAAAAGGTTGCGCAGCTACATGGGATCTGGAGAGACACTGTGCTGTTAGAAAGAAGGAGTAAGACGGTATAATGCTGTTGTTTAAGGTGGTGCCACCAGCTGACGCTGTGGGCACCACCGCTAATACCCGTACTTCTCTTTCCACAAAACCCGAAGCTGCTTTCTCATTTCTTCCTCACGGGCGTTCTTTCCGGGGTCGTATAGTTTCGTGCCTTTGATTTCGTCGGGTAGAAACTCCATCTCGGCAAAGTTGCCTTTGTGGCTATGGGCATACTGGTAGTCTTTTCCATAATTGAGATCCTTCATCAGTTTCGTAGGCGCATTGCGAATAGCCAGCGGCACCGAAAGGTCTCCTGTTTGATTCACAAGGGAGATGGCGCTGTTAATGGCTTCGTAGCTGGCGTTGCTTTTTGCGGAACAGGCCAGATAGGTGGCGCATTGAGAAAGGATGATGCGTGATTCCGGGTACCCTATCATGGTGACCGCCTGAAAAGTGGAAGTTGCCAGCAGCAAGGCATTTGGATTGGCATTGCCTATGTCTTCCGAGGCCAGAATGAGCAGGCGCCTGGCGATGAACTTCACATCCTCACCTCCTTCAATCATCCGAGCGAGGTAATATACAGCAGCATTTGGATCGCTACCCCTGATGGACTTGATGAAGGCAGAAATAATATCGTAGTGCTGCTCGCCCGACTTGTCGTAAATGCTGATCCGCTGCTGTGCTGTGCTGGTCACCATCTCGTCGGTGATCTCCAACGGGTCGTCAGGATACTGGTCAGTGACCAGTTCAAACAAATTCAGAAGTTTCCTGGCATCACCGCCTGACAGCCGGAACAAAGCCGCCTTCTCCTTCAGTTTGATCTTCCTGTCCTTCAATTTTTCGTCCGCCTTCATGGCATTCGCCAGCAGGTTCTCAAGGTCTTTTACCTCAAGAGCCTTCAGGGTATACACCTGGCAGCGGCTTAGCAAAGCCGAGTTAATTTCAAAGCTAGGGTTCTCTGTAGTAGCACCAATGAGCGTGATTTTACCTTTCTCCACAGCCCCCAATAGCGCATCCTGCTGCGATTTATTGAAACGATGAATCTCGTCAATGAACAACACTGTGCGAATGCCCGGCCTGGCCTTCTGAATAACCTCCCTCACATCTTTTACGCCGGCGCTGACGGCACTAAGTGTTTCAAAAGGCACCTTCAGGGTATTGGCAATGATATTGGCCATGGTGGTTTTGCCCACGCCAGGAGGCCCCCAAAAGATCATCGAAGGAATTTGCCCGGAAAGGATAACCTTCCTCAAAATCCCCTTCTCTCCTACCAGGTGCTCCTGCCCGATCAGCTGATCGAGGGTGGTGGGGCGCATGCGTTCAGCGAGGGGAAAAGTGTTTTGGAACATGTTGGTGTTTTGGCGTTTTACCGGGAAAACAAAGTAAGCAAATTTGATCTAAACAGTCGTGTAGCACAAGCATGAATCCGGTAAAAAACAAAGCCTCTGCATCCAGGAGAAATAGTTTCTCGCCATGGAGCAGAGGCGCAAAGAAAATCTGAAACTTAGTTTAGTTCAGCAACATCGCCGACTTCACCAGATTGATGAATTCTATGCGGCAACCGTTTTTATCCTGGCCTTTGGCTTCAGTAGCCAACGACACTACTCGGTCGTAGGTAATATCACCTTTGAACTCAGAGTTTCTTAGCATCATGCCAAAGCCTGCCACCGCAGCTGACCACCTGTAATTATCCGACGTTTTGGCCGTTGGTTTATCCATGATGGTGCTCACCAAAAGCTTGCTGGTGTCTCCATCAGGTTGCTTGTAGCGGAGCTTCACTGTCATCAACTCATTTGTTTTAGCAGCGTCGGGTACGACGGTATTCTGCTGATACTTCAAAGGATCAACAGGCAGAAAGCTACTGTTGACTCCCACTGGTATAATTTCATACAGCGCCGTTACGGTATGGCCTGAGCCTAATTCCCCGGCGTCCTTCTTGTCGTCATTGAAGTCTTCTTTGTTCAAAAGCCTGTTCTCATAACCAATCAGGCGGTAAGCTTGCACTTTAGCAGGGTTGAACTCCACCTGTATTTTCACGTCTTTCGCAATGGTGAACAGGGTACCTCCAAATTCATTAACAAGCACTTTTTTGGCTTCCAGAATATTATCGATATAGGCATAATTGCCATTTCCCTTGTCGGCCAGGATTTCCATTTTGGAATCTTTGTAATTACCCATGCCGAAGCCAAGAACGGTTAGGAAGATGCCATCATTTCTTTTTTGCTCAATCAGTCTTTCCATGCTTGCATCGCTTGACTCGCCCACATTGAAGTCGCCATCCGTGGCCAGGATCACCCGGTTGTTTCCACCTTCTACCAGGTTTTCGAGCGCCGTTTTGTAAGCCAGATGTATTCCAGCGCCACCTGCGGTAGACCCGCCAGCCTGTAACTTGTCAAATGCCTCCATGATCGTTTGCTTGTCGCTGCCGCTTGTTGGAGGGAGCACAAGACCGGCCGCACCGGCGTACACCACGATAGCTACCTTGTCAACCGGACGTAATTGCTCCGTCAACAGTTTGAAAGACGACTTCAGCAAGGGCAGCTTGTTGGGATCGCTCATTGAACCTGACACATCAATCAGAAATACCAGGTTGCTTGGAGGTAGATTGTCGGTTGGGATCACTTTGCCTTGCAAGCCGATGTGCACCAGATAGTGTTTTGGATTCCAGGGAGCATAAGACAATTCCGTGTTGATGGAAAAAGGATCATTGCCTTCAGGCTGTGGGTAATCATAATCAAAGTAGTTGATCATTTCCTCTATGCGGACGGCGTCCACCGGAGGCTTTTGGCCCTGGCTCAGGAATCTTCGCATGTTGGAGTAAGAAGCTGCGTCGACATCGATAGAAAAAGTAGAAAGCGGTTCGTTCAGCGGTTGATGGAAAACGTTCTCGTGGATGGTAGCATAGCCTTCGGTGTTGTGAACCACAGGTGCAGGCTCCATATGATAGGCTGTGCTGTAAGCCGCTCCCATCGCCATCGACTTCTTCATGCTTCTTTCCATGGGTTGACTAACTGCCATGTCGAAGACGATCTCGTCTTCTTCATCGGCCAATTCCTTCAGCTCAGGTTTTGGTGCAATGGTCGGCTTCCGACTGGGGTCAGCTTTCATCTTCACCTCCAGCAACTTTCTTCCGACCACGGCTACCTCCTTATTAAAAAAACCTGGTTTGGTAAAAATGAGCACATCGTTCTCAGTGGGCACAAAAATTTCGAATTCACCTTTCTGATTAGTTACTGTGGTCTTGCCGGTTGTTTTGACGGCAACATTCACGTCCGTTAGCACCTTGCCATCTTTTTCATTCAGCACCGTGCCATTAACCTTTATGGACGCCGGGCTGTAGGCAGTAAATGAAGATAGCACCAGGGCTATCAGTACGAAGGGTTTTGCTACATTTTTCATTGTCATCATTGTTTGATTTTGATAACAGGATGCAAGACCAGTTCAAATTCCATAAATTGGGCACAACTATTTTCTATTTTTCCGTTCTGTTAACAATTGACTGACCGTTTACAAAAGCAACATCTGTTTGGAATTACTTGATAGATTTTCTGATGAGGCCCTGTGGCAGGGGTTCGTGACTGAAAAGGACAGGCAGGTGCTGGCAGTACTGTACGACCGCTACCTCGCTCTTGTTTATGGAGTTTGCCTCAAATACATGGGCGACAAAGAGGAGGCCAAAGATGCTGCCATGGAGGTTTTTGAGAAACTCTACGAAAGCAGCCCTTCCCAAAAAGTAGAAAAATTCCGAAGCTGGTTATTTGTCGTAACCAAAAATCACTGTCTGATGAAGCTTCGCTCCAAAAAAGGTGTACAGGAAAAAAATGTGCAACTATTTATGGAATCGACCGAAGTTGTGCATCCTTTAGACGAAGAAGAAACTGATCTCACACCGCAACTACAGCAATGCCTTGAGCAACTGAAGACGGAACAGAAAGGATGTGTGGAGATGTTCTATTTCAACAAAAAGACCTATGAAGAGATCGCATTGAAGAAAAGCATAGATGTGAAACAAGTGAAAAGCCATATTCAAAACGGAAAAAGGAACCTGAAGCTCTGTATTGAGAGTAAAAGATGAGCAAGCCAAAAAACGATATCGATCCATCAAAAAGCCAGGAAGAAAAAGACCTTCTGCGCTACCTCAATGAAGAGATGAGTAGCAAGGAGAAGTACACTTTTGAAAGAAAGGCAGAAAATGACCCTTTCCTTTATGAGGCGATGGAAGGCCTGCAGGATATGGACGTGAAGCTTCTGGCCAAAGATTTGGCTGACATGAAAAAGAAACTTGCCAGACCTGAAAACACTTCTTTTTACAGCTTCTCAAACGTTTGGAAAATAGCAGCCGTAATAACGTTAATGTTGGTAGCTGGCTTCTCCGCCTGGAGACTGACAATGTCGCCTGGATTGGAGGAAAATGCATCCACCGAGACGTTAGCTGCGGATTCATCGGTGGCCATCAACGACCCTGCGCCAATTGAGATGGATGAAACCGAAGAACAGGCCGATTCGGCAAAGTCAACAACCGACAATACCTCCTCTCAACAAAATCTGGTTGCCGAAAGTCAGCCGGTTGAATCACCAAAGCCTGTAGCAGGAGAGGAGAACGCAAGTCCCCAGGTTACAGGCCCTCCGGTGGCCGTGGCCGATGAGGCTGAGCTAAGTGATGAAATAGCGGTTGCTGAAGAAACACTTGACCTTACACTAGCAGACGACATAGAAGTTGCTCAGGGTGAAGAAAGCAACCAGGGTGCTGGTTTGGCATTGCAGGAGACGGAAAGAAAAGGTATTGCTACTGAGCCGGTACCTCAAGAAGTGACCGCCCCTCAATTATCTGAGCTGAATGCCATTACAGCGGCTGATGCGAGTAGTGGTGCAGCAAAGGCAAAAAAGGAAGCCGATCAAGCCAGTCAGCCGGTTGCCAGATCAGCAAGAATTGCCACCACCACGCAACTGGCGTCACCTGTGGCAGGACTTGAGTCTTTTAGAAAGTATGTGACCGACAACCAGCAAAAAACAGCCGACATGCTAAGTGGTGAGGTGGGATTAAGTTTTACCCTGAATGCTCAGGGCACTCCGCAAAATATCAAAGTAACAAAGCCGCTTTGCCAGGCCTGCGATCAGGAGGCTATTCGGTTGTTGCAAAATGGAGGGGCATGGAAATACAATGACGATGTGACCGGTTCACCATTGACTTCCACAACTATTCAAATCAGCAACTAGGGTGAATTGGCATCAGGGCGTTATAGTGCCTACCTTCGTGCCTTAATATCCAGACATGAAAGCAAACCCCTGGTGGGTTCATCCTGCACTTTTAATCACTGGCTTACTCTACGGCGCCAACTACAGCGTTGCCAAATCGGTGATGCCGGAGCCAGTATCTCCGTTTGCGTTCATTCTAGTGCGGGTGTTTGTAGCAACAGTACTCTTCTGGCTTATTCAGCCATTATTTACAAACGAAAAAATAGAGAGCCGCAAAGATTTTATCCGGCTGGCTGTCTGCGGCTTTTTTGGCGCAGCTATTAACATGCTTATGTTCTTCAAAGGCCTCAGCATGACTTCTCCTGTCAACGGCGCTTTGATCATGACCCTTACTCCAGTGGCGGTAGTCACAATGTCTTACTTTTTGCTAAAAGAGCGGATCACCACAAGAAAAGCGATTGGGCTTTCTTTTGGTTTGGCCGGAGCGGTTTCTCTTGTAGGCCTTCATGAATTCTCCTTCAGCAACAGCTTTCTTTTGGGAGACCTTCTGGTGATCGGCAACGCCGTTTCTTATGCTATTTACCTTGTTTTGGTCAAGCGACTGATGGCCCACTACCACCCTTTGACGGTGGTCAAATGGACATTTCTTTTTGGATTGCTTTTCGTTACTCCGTTTTCAATTCACGAGGCTGTTAACATCCCATTTGGGGACTTGTCCAGCGCACAATGGATTAGCATCGCCTATGTGCTCATTGGAACGACCGTTATTGCCTACATTGCCAATGTATCGGCCTTGAAATACGTGAACTCGTCAGTGGTTGGCTATTACATCTTTCTTCAACCTCTTTTCGCCACGCTTATTGAAGTGGTATCGGGGCGGGAGCTACCAACCGTTGGCAAGCTCATTTCCGCAGCTCTTATTTTTCTTGGGGTATACCTGGTGAGCGTTAAAAGGGGTAACTAAAACGCACTTTTCAGCTTCCCCACAGCCTGGCCAAAATAGTCGATCATGTCATCCTTGATGTCCAGGTGCGTCACCAGCCTTACCTCATGCTTTCCAAATGGCACAGCCAAAATGCCAGCCTCTTTCAGTTTGGCTACCATGTCTGTTGCAAGCACCTTTTTGTCCAGTTCAAAGATGACAATATTGGTATCGACAGGTAAAAGCCCGGTAACATATGGAAGTGTTACTACCAGGTCTCCCAGCGCTTTGGCTTTCTGGTGATCAATCTTCAGTCTCTCTACATGGTTGTCGAGCGCATAGATGCAGGCAGCTGCCAAAAATCCCGCCTGACGCATGCCACCGCCAAAAACCTTGCGCACCCGTTTTGCCTTTTTGATGTGCTCATGGCTACCCACCAAAGCAGAGCCTACAGGAGCACCAAGTCCTTTAGAAAAGCAGACGGATACGGTATCGAACAGCTCGCCAACGTCCTCTGGCCGATCGCTCGTTTCCACTAATGCATTGAAAATACGAGCACCGTCAAGATGCATTTTCAAGCCTTTCGAGCGGGCGGCGTCACTCACAGCTTTCGTCTGGGCCAGCGTGTAATAAGCACCTCCCCCTTTGTTCATTGTGTTTTCCAGCGACACCAGTCTGGTGAGTGGCAGGTGGATATCATCTGGGTTGTTGATGTTTTCCAATATATGCTCCGGCGAAAGACGCCCCCGGTCTCCGTCCACAAGCCTGGCTGATATATGAGAGTTACTGGCAATGCCTCCACCCTCATAAAGGTAGATATGAGAGCGTTTGTCGCAGATGACTTCGTCCTGTGGCTGCGTGTGGATGCGGAGGGCAATCTGGTTGGTCATGGTGCCAGAAGGACAGTAGATAGCTGCCTCCTTTCCGAACAGGCCGGCTATTTTTGCTTCCAGTTTTTTTACGGTGGGGTCTTCATCGAAAACATCGTCGCCGACTTCCGCTGCCATCATGGCTTCGAGCATGCCTGGCGTGGGCTTTGTTACTGTATCACTTCTGAAATCTACTGTCATCATGCAGGCAAGATATTAAAATGTGTTTGTATCAGGCAAAAAAGTGGCTCGTGAAGACACTAGGCCACAGCGAAAGTTGTATCACGAAAAAACGAATGGCTAAGGCCGGTAGGATCTCTCCACCAACTTGCTTATAAAAAAACAAAAGGTCCAAGCGGGACGCATTGAACCAGTTTTGTTTTTTTATTCACTACGAACTGTCTTGAGCTAAAGCTATGAAGGACAGCTACTTCAAATATTTATCAAAGTACACCTTTGCCGCTTCAAAGGTGCGGAACCAGCTATCATACCGCAGGAAGCCGTGCACTTCGTCGGGGAATATGAGCAGATCGACGTTCACCCCTTTTTCTCTGAGCGTCTCGGCAAGGTCGGTGGTTTGCTGGAAAAGCACATTCCGGTCGTCGTCACCGTGCACCAGCAGCACAGGCGCCGTCCATTTCGAAAGGTCAGATACCGGCGAAGATTCGTAGGCTTTGTCCATGAGCTCTTCACTGATGCCCCACCAGCCGCCGGGGCTAAATTGCTTTGCCCTGAAAGCCCAGTCGTGCACGCCGTGAAGGTCAACACCTGCTTTGAAAAGCTCCGGATTTCTTGCAAGGCCCATAGCAGTTAGGTAGCCGCCATAGGAGCCTCCCCAAAGGCCTATTGTGGCTGGATCTACTTCCGTCCTGCCTTGCAGGTATTTGCCTCCGGCTACAATGTCCTGGTATTCTGCTGCTCCCCTTGGCCCCTGGTTTTCAGCCCTGCGAAAGTTTTTACCATACCCGATACCATCACGGTAATTCACCGACATCACCACATAGCCCTGACTGGCCATGTACTGGTTGAAGGCATAAGCGTTGGAATAATAACTTGAATAGTGGAAGGTCAGCAACATTTGTCTGATGGGGCCGCCGTGCATGAAAATAATGGCGGGATGCTTCTCACCCTTTTTGTGCGTGGCAGGCATAAATAGTTGTGCGTGAATTTCAACGCCATCGGGAGATTTGTATATGACCTGCTCTGGCTTGACCAACGACTTAGCGGGAAAGGCCGATGGAGCAGCCGAGGAAATTTGTTTCACAGTCGAAGCTCCAGACGCCAGAAAACCGACAGTCTTGTCAAAGTTATACCCCATGTATTGCATGGCCAGCCCCTTCCCTGTCGCCAATGGCACCGGTGTCATTTCGCTTCCTTCTCCTTTTGTCAGTGCCTTTGGGACTCCACCTTTTACTGCCACACTATACAGATGCCTTCTGTCGATATCTCCACAGTTAGAAGAAAAATAAAGTGTACTCCCGTCTGGAGAAATTCCGCTGTCCTCTGCCTCGCAGGCGCCGGGTGTCAAATCGACAAGTCCCGACCCATCCGGATTCATGCTGTAAATGTGCATCCAGCCGTCATGCTCAGAATAAAAGAGCAATCTGTTTGCTTTCGTCCATTGTAATGGAGCCGCCGGGTATGACTGCGCAAAGCCCCCGTCGTCCGAAGGGGATTTCCATACTTCTTTAGCTGCCCCCGTGGAAGCATCCGCCACCAAGATTGAAAATGACTCTCCACCGGTTAGGTTAGTCAGCTCATATCGTTTCAAGCCGCTGAACCTGACAAAAGCCACGTGTTTGCCGTCAGGCGACCATACAGGAATCATGTCTCTACCTACCGATGGAGCCATCCAGCGGATTTCCCCTTTTTCTGGATTGAAAATCCCCACGAAACTATGATCTCCTCTTGAGCTGGTGAAAAGCACCTCCTTGCCATCAGGTGACCATGTCTGCCCACCATTGCTGCCACGGGCCTGAAATAACAGCCTTTCACTATCAGATTCAGGAATGCCGTATTCATTGATGTTTATTTGGAAAATGCCTGCCGGGCTGGAAAAAAGAATAGTGTTTTCAGCGGGATGGACAGTCGGTGAGTAACCGTTTGCCACCCTGATCGCATCACCCCCTTCTGTAGAAATAAGCCAGATGATTTGCTCGGCGCCTTCGGGGTTGCTATCGGGGTTGGCTATTTCGCCGTTGCGGTTGGGCGCACTGCCCCGCACGTAGAGCAACCACTGATCATTCATAAAAAAGGTAAGTGAGGATATTTCCTGCCCATCATCTTTACCATAGCTGGTAAGCTGAATTGAAGGCACATCAGGCCCTTTTGCAAAGTAGATATTTCTTACCCCCCTTTTGTTTTCAACCCACGCCATCGCATCGGTTGCCTTGCCGGCTACCAGCTCAGTGGCAAAGGGGTAAGACATCACCTCCTCAAGGCTGAACTGCGCAAGTGCAGGAAAGGATAGGATAGGAAGCAGGATAACCAGCAAAAGCTGGCGGAAACGATTGATCATTTTGTGGTTGGTTAGTCGTAGGTAATTTACCCAAATGAATCGTTCCCGCCAACTGGTTTAAGTGAACCGGCTGTTATTCACTTTCCACGATCAGAAACTCCACCCTTCGGTTGAGCTGCCGACCATCAGCGGTGTTATTATCAGCAGTTGGCTTGGTGAGCCCATAGCCTTTAAATGCCAGTCTCCCAGCATCTATCCCCTGCTTGATTAGATAATCATAAACGGCCTTTGCCCTATTGGCGCTCAACTTCATGTTGTAGTCAGCGCTGCCCGTGTTGTCGGTGTGCCCCGATATCTCGATACGCAGTCCCGATTGGTCGGTCAGCAGCTTAACAAACCGGTTGAGCTCAGGAGTAGCTTCCTTCTTGAATGTAAACTTATCTACGTCAAAAAAGATGTTGTTAAGGCGCACCACCTGCCCCTTTTCAATTGGCACCAAATAAAGATCCTTATTGATTTCCCGATACTCCTTCAGGTTGACAAGATCCAGGTTTTCGCTCACCGAAATAAACCCATCGGATTGACCCAAAAAGCCATAGTTTTCACCCGATGGTAAAATAATGCTGTAGCTACCATCTATTGCGTCACTATTGGCAACGCCTGCCTGTTTACCGGAACTCAGCACTTCATAGTTGATGCTGGCTCCCAGTGGCTCGTTTGTTTTGGCATTGAGTACCCGGCCCCGCACTACCACCACGGGTTTTGGCCTCAGTGATTCAGGAAGTCTCACCCGATATAAATCGCTCTTCCCATAGGAATCTTTGCCGTAAGAGGAGAAGTATGCGTAGTCGCCCGATGCGGTAAAAGAATAGTATGCGTCAAATTGGGGAGAGTTAATGTGAGGCCCCAGGTTTTGTGGCTCTGTCCAGTTGAGCCAGGTGTCGTCGAGGCGTCGGGTAACGAACATGTCGGAGCCGCCGTAGCCGGGCCACCCTGACGTAGAATAGTAAAGAGAAACACCGTCGGCAGCCATATAGGGGAAAATTTCGGATGCTGCTGTGTTTACAGTTGGCCCGATATTCATGGGTGCCGTCCAGGTGCCGTTTTCCCTTTTAAAACTAACATGGATGTCTTTAGAGCCAATGGAGTTGTCTCGCTGCAAAGTCATCAAAAGCGTTTGTCCGTCGGCAACAAGAAAATACTCTCCGAACTTATTGTGGTTGTAGAAGCTGTCGATATCGACTTTTACAGGAAAGCCCCACTTGTCACCTTCCTTGTGTGTGATCGAAACACCCACGCCCATCGTTCCGTCGGCATTGTAGGTGTTGAGCAGCAAGGCAGTTTGGTTATCGGGCAAAATAGACTCCAGACCGCTGTTGCTCGCATTGTTGAGTGGTCGGCCAATGTTCACTGCCGTATCAAGGCTGCCATCTTCGTTAATTTTCGCAAACCAAATGTCCTGAGTAGCCGGATCATCAAGATTCTCCGGGTGGCCTTCCCTTGTGAAGTATAATACCTTGCCATCCGGCGAAATAATGGGATTAAGGTCATCTGTAGGCGCATTCACACTTGCAGAGAGGTGTTCTATCTGCAACACCTTGTCCGCATCGGGAGACAGGTTAATCCCCACTGGAACCGGTGCCTCCGAGTCACTAATGGCTATTGCGTCGAGCTCGTTAAAGCCGGGCACCGAAGCTGTGCGCAACTCGACCTTTACCGCAGCCACCTTGTAGGTCGTTTTAGGGAACACATGTGAAAGCAGCCTACCAGCCTCACTCAGCGGTGCGGTTGAGTCGTTTTGGTAAATAACCGATTCGTTGTCTGCCTCATCGTAGAGCAGAATCCTGCTCACAGCACCTGGATTGAAGATTTCGACCACGGCTACCTGGCTGATTTGCATAGGCTTGTCGAAGCCAACTTTGATCCACTCGCCTTCAGGACTATTTTCCTTGCTGGGCGTCCAGCCGCATGGTGTCGCTCCAAATACCGGATACCTGCTTGGCTTACCCAGAATCTCTTTGGCGAGATATTGTCCTTTGTAATTGTTGTTGATGTACTCGCTGGAAAAACCAACAACTGAAGAGGCCCACTGCACCTGCTGGGCTTTTAACGTAAACATGCCTGCACACAACAGAACAGCTGTGGCAGCCCACTTTCTAAAACTTGTAGCAATCATAAATGTACCTGTGTTTTGTTAACAAAACAGCGGCTAAACAGGTACGCATCCTGGGCCAAACAAGGCCCTCTTTAAGGCCGAAAATTATAGATTAATTTTGGATACTTCTCAATAGTTATTCAATTTCTTGTAATTCCTCAGGCCACTGAAGTATCCACTCAGAATGCCGGAATGGCTCCCATCCTACACTTACCAGGTCAACTTCCGGGTTAATCAAAGGGTGGGAAGGGTGGCCATTGAGACTTACCACACAATCGACAAATACGGCCACCTCTTCCCAGCCTTTATTTTCGTATTCCTTTCTGAGATGATGAGCAAACTGCCAGATGATGTCGGGATGGCTGCTGGCCATCCTGCCTTTAAGTGAACCCAGGTAATGAGACGGACGAACTTTCACTACCTCCCCAGTTTTCTTGTTGGTGACTCGGTAAACAGCACTGCCACTCTTCGTCCGAAGCATCATATGCCACGATAACTTATGGCCTTCATCAGTCCAATGCACGTTGCCCTCAAACAAATGATGCCTCAATGGCAGCAATAGCTGAATCAGGAAATAGCCCAAAAAGAGGAAGTAACCTGGGTTGTTTAGCAAGTCCGTTTTTGGCGGCAAAGCAATTCCCAATTTCCACCTTCCAAGTAGTTTTTTTCGGAGGTCGGCACCATCGAAAAAGAAGAACAGGGTGCCCAGCATGAGGTAGGGAAAGATGCCTATTTGAAAAATAAATGAATTAAAGAGGTGAAAAGCTATCGATAAGGCGATGCCTACCCAGCGAGTCCTCTTGATTAATAACAACCAAATAATAGCTCCGTCAAAAACGATGCCCCCATAGGCAAGTACATAGTGAACCCACTTATACTGCAACACACCACCCACCAGCCAATAGTGAGACTTGCCCTTCATCCAAATTTCCATCGGCCTTGTTTCCAGCCAGTCGGGGTAAACTTTGGCGATACTGGCAAACGTATAAACGATCAGCAACTGAAGCACAAAAAAGGAGATACACCACCTGGGACAAGACGTTGATCGTTTATCAGGGTGGTAATGGGCATCAAGAGACAAATCATCGGCTGCGGGCATCAGTGCCATGGCGTAAGCCATCAGCATAAAAAGGTAGTGATGATTGTTATAGTGGGCCTTGTGGGAGAAGTAAATGTATGTCCAGGTGAGGGCAAACGCCCAGGCTGAAAACCTGTACCGCCAGCCAAGCATGATCATGATGCCAAGCACACAAACAAAAGCAAAAACCAGGTACATCCCAATGCCTGGCAGTGGCTGCATCCAGCCTAGTCCCTGATAGGTAAAAACAACAACTGCTTCAGTATAAATTTCGGAGATTTGCCCCAGCAAAAAAAAGCTTGCTCCCTCCATAAATACGAGAAAGCCAAAAACCACCCGAAACAAGACAAGGGGTGTATTGTCAACTGGTTGTGATAAGTACTGTCGATTAAGTGTCAGAGAGGAAAACACAGCAAAAAAGTTTGTGTAAAGAAATGAATCTCCGGCATAAAAAAAAGGGCCCTAAAGACCCTCTTTTTCAAACCAACCTAAACCTATCTACTAAAAACAACTATGCGTTGTTATTTCTTATTCATTTAAAAGCGTTTACGTTTCAATTGACCATTGTGTTGCCCCCGGCAGTGAAATTTTGATCTATTTCTTTCGCCAATTTTTTAGCTGTCGCCAATTTCTCAAACTGCAGCTTTGCTTCAACCCTCATAGCGTCATCTTTTTGGCCAACGGCCGCTCCCGTCAGTACCCTTTCACCCGCTACAAACCCGGACCCATTGAAAGACGACAGGAGCGAGACGACTGCCACAATTACTCCCAGTAGGAGAATCTTTGTTGTATTTGCGTTCTTCGATTTCATAATCTCTTTGTTCAATGGTCATGAAAATAAGTCAACACTTGTGCCAAAAATTTCAACAGTCTAATAATCAAATAGTTAAATATTTACTTTCGCAAAAAAGTGTACATATATGAACAATAACCTACCGATAGATGAACGAAACTGACCTGGCTTCAGCATCTGAAGCGCTGTTAATTCGTACAAATGGGCTGATGCTATATTTTCAATCCTCATTTTCCTAATTTTGCAGCTTTACAAACCCAATTATGAGTCAGTCACTTGAAGAAATTCGCAGCCTGGTAGAAAAAGAGGTTCAGGCCATTCATAATATCCCGGTAGATGAGTCGATACTGAACGCCATTGATGCGCTATACGAACAGATACATATTAATAAAGGTAAGATTGTCATTAGCGGCATTGGCAAAGCCGGTCAGATAGGGCAGAACATTGCCACTACTTTTTGCTCGACGGGTTCCCCTGCAGTTTTCCTCCACCCGTCGGAAGCACAACATGGCGACCTGGGAGTTTTGCAGCCCAACGACATCCTGCTCGTGATTTCCAACTCGGGCAAAACTGAAGAAATATTAAAGTTGTTGGAGCTGGCAGACAACCTGTACCCAAAAATCAAGACTATTTGCATCACCGGCCACCCGGAAAACGAGTTGGGAAGAACAGCCAATATTTGCCTGAGCACCGGGCAACCGAAAGAAATTTGCCCACTCGATCTCACCCCAACGACCAGCACCACGGTGATGTCGGTTTTGGGCGACTTGCTGGTGGTAATGTTAATGAAAAAGATCAACTTTGATAAGGCTGGCTACGCCAAAAGGCACCATAGCGGCTACCTCGGACAAAAAAGCAGAATGCAATGAGTAAACTATTCCTGATAGCCGGCCCTTGTGTGGTCGAAAACGACAAAACACCTTTTGAAATAGGCAGAAAAGTAAAAGGCATCTGCGACGAGCTCGGCATCGATTACATTTTCAAAGCCAGCTTTAAAAAAGCCAACCGCACCAAGCTCAACAGCTTCACCGGCATTGAAAAAGAAGAGGCCATGGCTATTATTCAGGCCGTGGGGAAAGAGCTTGGGGTGCCTACCATTACCGACGTGCATGAAAGCTATGAACCAGCCATCGCAGCCAAATATGTGGATTACCTGCAAATCCCGGCCTTCCTATGTCGACAAACCGATTTGCTGCTGGCTGCCGGTGAAACAGGCAAAGGCGTGAATATCAAAAAAGGGCAGTTTATGTCGCCTGAAGCCATGAAGTTCTCATTAGAGAAAGTACTGTCCACCGGCAATAAAAATGTGTGGCTTTGTGAGCGTGGTTTTTCATTTGGCTATGAAGGGCTGGTGGTGGATGCCACGGCTATTGCCAGGCTAAAGAAGCATGGTGTGCCCGTGGTGATGGATTGCACACACTCTGTGCAGCAGCCCAACAAAGCTGATGGCGTAACAGGAGGCAATCCTGAAATGATCGAAACCATGGCACTTTCTGCCATTGCCACCGGAGCGGACGGCCTTTTTATAGAAACCCATCCCGACCCCGCAAATGCATTGAGCGACGGCCAAACGATGCTGCCGATTGAAAAGCTTGAGGGGATATTGAAGAAAGTGATGAAGGTAAGGAAAGCTTTGGAGAGCTAAGCACCAAACGGCAGATCCCAAAAATCAAGTAGGCTCCAAGGGTCAAATATAAAAAAGAGAACTAGGTGAGATCAAGACTCTCAACCATAGCCTTGAGCTCATTCGGCTTGAGGTCACCTTTCTCACTCTTGTCATAGATCGTTAACAAATAGACGCCTCCAGCCTCGGCGTAGAAGTATGTAATTACTCTAGCACCACCCCTCTTTCCTTTGCCTTTGCTACCAATTCCAAGCCTAACCTTAAAACAATTATTTCCTATGGGAGTACCCAAATCGGGAGTTTGCAGAATCTCAGTTATTAGCTGACTAAACTCCTGTTTAAGAGACGGAAATTTTTTTACGAGACGTTTTAACTCCTTTTCAAATCGATGGGTGGGTATGATGCTATAGCTCATCCAACAGTTCCTGAGCTGTTTTGAGCTTAATTTTTCCTTGCTTATGTAAACGCACCTCCTCTGCAGCCTCCTTCAGGTTCTCCCAAAGCTCAGCTGAAGCCAGGGACATAGGCTTTGCATTCTTCACGAACGACAGGCTTTTCAGAACCTTCATCCCAAAAACGGCCTCTTTGTCAGGAATATCAACCAAAACTTTCATAGATTTCAATTTTTTGCTTCTTATTTCAGCCTCTAAGTGAACACGGATAAATTTAAGAAAATTCAGATGATATTTAAGCTGGCCAAAATGATGGCTCCGCAAGCCGGCTCAGGCAGCAGCGAAAATCAGCATCAGGTTTCCCTTTTAGCGGGCTTTCATCCCTTGAATTTGATCAACTTGTGTATGTTTTCACTTTTGTTTTTTGATCTTAGGCCTTTGAATACATAACCTTGATTTTTAATGCCTCCTAAATATAACATCAGGCTCCTCATTCTCGACGTTGACGGCACGCTTACCGACGGCGGTATTTACATTATGGAAGACGGGAGCCAGTTCAAAAAATTTAATTCCCGTGATGGCATGGGCATCAGGCTGCTGCAGAAAGCGGGCATTGAGGTTGGGATCATCAGCAATGGAAAAACCACCTCCATGGTACAGGCCAGGGCCGACATGCTGGGCATGACGAAGTGCTATGTCGGCGAAGCAAAGAAAATGGATGTGCTGGAAACCTGGATGACGGAGATGGGCATTGGCCTTGACCAGGTAGGTATGGTGGGCGACGACATCAACGATTTGCCTGTCATGGAAAAAGCAGGGCTCTCGGCCTGCCCGGCTGATGCAGTGAAGGCAGTGAAGGAAAAAGCTGATATCGTGCTTCAGCTCAAAGGGGGCGAAGGATGCGTGCGTGAATTAATCGACAACTACTTGCTGGCCGATTGAAAATGGGGTTAAACCGGCCTATTTAGGTTTGGCAAAGCGATTATTAATCCTATTTTTGTGCAAAAATCTTACGACAGAATGAGCGTTCTAGTAAATAAAAATTCCAAAGTCATCGTGCAAGGCTTCACAGGCACTGAGGGTAGTTTTCATGCCCAGCAGATGATTGAATATGGAACCAACGTAGTAGGAGGTGTTACTCCGGGTAAAGGAGGTCAGAAGCATCTTGACAAACCCATTTTCAATAGTGTAGAAGAGGCTGTGCAAACGACGGGAGCTGATGTTTCTATCATTTTTGTGCCACCAGCTTTTGCCGCTGACGCTATCATGGAAGCAGCCGACGCCGGCATCAAGGTAATTGTGGCAATCACAGAAGGCATTCCTGTAAAGGACATGATGACTGCCAAAAACTATATCAAGAATAAAAAAGTAACGCTGATTGGCCCTAACTGCCCTGGCGTCATCACTCCTGGCGAAGCGAAGGTAGGCATCATGCCTGGTTTTGTATTCAAAAAAGGGAGAGTGGGTGTAGTATCCAAGTCAGGTACATTGACTTACGAAGCAGCTGACCAGATCGTGAAGGCGGGTCTTGGTATTTCTACAGCAATCGGCATTGGCGGTGACCCCATCATTGGCACCCCTACCAAAGAGGCTGTTGAATTGCTGATGAACGACCCCGAAACTGACGCCATCGTGATGATTGGTGAAATTGGTGGTAACTATGAGGCTCTTGCTTCTGAATATATCAAGAGCACTGGCAACAAAAAACCTGTTGTTGGCTTTATTGCCGGCCAAACAGCCCCTCCGGGCCGTAGAATGGGTCACGCTGGTGCTATTATTGGTGGTGCTGATGACACAGCAGCCGCTAAAATGAAGATTATGGAAGCTTGCGGCATTCACGTGGTGCAGTCTCCTGCTGACATAGGAGAGACGCTGGCCAAAGTGCTTAAGAAATAAGTAATACATTATAACAAGCAAACCTAAACCAAAGAACAGAGCCGCCCTGCAACGCAAGGCGGCTTCTGTTTTTTCCACTTGTTTGGTTTAGAACTTCAGCGTATAAACAATGTTGGGCAACATGGCCAGCTGATAGGATTTCACAATGTTGCCAGTGCCCGCCACATAGTATTCATTCACCAGCGCCTGGTTGTTGGTAACGTTCGTTACATCAATTTTAAATTCGCTCGTCGTCTTCTTCCTGTTCTTTCTCGTACCAATGGCCAGGTTAACGAAAAACACATCGTCGCCCTTCACTGAAAACGGATTAGCATCGTCTCTAACCTCCGTGCCAAGCTCCCTGGAGGCTTCAAGGTCGATGGGGCTATACCTTTGCCCGCCAATAAGCGCCGCTTTGGCGTTGACAAAGAGTACTCTGTTCTTGTCGGTACTCCCCACTTTAAATTCTTTTCCCCCTATCACATTCACGATATAATTTCCGTCAAAAGCGGACGTCCTCTCAACACCATCCTGCGCTGTGTAAAGTGACTTGTACAACGACACAGTTGACATATAGTAGAAGCCACGGGTCAGGTATTGCTCCAGCGTAAGCTCTACACCATAGTTTCTCCCGGTCCCTTCATTTACCAGCGATTCATTAACAAAAGCTCCTGAGCTGTTGATCATAGAGAAGCTGCTTGACGGATCTTTCTCCACCGGCACATCGTATAGCTGCTGGTAATAGGCTTCCAACTTCAGGTGAGTGCTCTGATTGATCACCTGATTGAAACCCAGCACATAATGCGCCGCTTTAGTTGTTCTCAAGTTCTTGTTGGGCTGCAAAAGTGAGCCATCCTCCTGCGTTTGTTTGGCCAGATAAGCAGAAACCGGCTCCAACCGGCTATGAAGACCAAAACCTGCAGTAAAAGCCTGCCTGCTGTTGAGGTCGTACTTCAAACCAACTCTTGGCTCCACAGATTGCGTATTGTTCAAAGCAAAAAGGAAATAGTGAACACCGCTGGTCATGGTCCATGCCTCGTTGAATCGCAGTTTCCAGCTACCAAATCCCTGAAGGGTTCCTGTGTTCCCTTTGTCATTCAGCCACGTCTCCATGGTCTTGTTTTCATAATTGTAAAGATCAACTTTGGCGTTGTAGCCAAGCCTTGAGTAGATAATACCCGTTTCAAACTTATTTTTTGCATTCAGTTTGTAGTTCAAAGTGCTGGCTACTCTGACACTATTCTTATTGAGATCAATATCTTCCACATCTCTGAAGCCCGTGTCTTCATTCATGTCGTAATTCGAAGTTTGACCGGACAACGCCAATGAAACAGAGTTCCTGACAAATACATTGTCATTAATAAAGTAGGTGTGATTAACACCCACCACGCCCAGGCGAGCGCCAAAGTCTCCTCTGGAAAGTACAATGTCCTCATCCTCCTCGTCAGTTTCGGTTTGGCTGATATTGCTAATGCCGCCCAGGCCAAACATGGTCACGTACTGCTTCTTCCCTATTGGCAAAGCGATATTAAAAGACCCGTCCTGATACTTGGGCACGCCGTTGAAATCAAGAATACCAGCGTCGGACAGCAGCTGCAATGAGGAATAGCGATAGTTGGCTATGTAGGAACCATTATACCCTTGCTTGAAAGGCCCTTCAGCTGTAAAGTCCACTCCGAACACACCGAGAGAAGTAGTATACTCTCGTTGCTCGTTGTTTCCCTTTTTGAATTTGATATCAAAAACTCCTGAAAGTGCATTGCCATATTCAGGCGAGAAGGCTCCGGTGAAAAAATCGGAGTTATCGAGCATATTGCTGTTCAAAGCATTCACCGGACCGCCGGTGGCCCCTTCGTTCGCAAAGTGATTGGGGTTCGGTATTTCTACACCTTCCAATTTCCACAAGATTCCCTTGGAAGAGTTTCCTCTCACCACAATGTCATTGTTGCCCTGCGCATCGCCATTCACACCAGCGAAAGCCGATACCATCCTGGCGGGGTCATTAATGGCACCAGCATAGCGCTGTGTTTCCTCCACCGAAAATGAGCGGGCACTCACAAGCGCCATCTCATTCAGCGCTTCAGATTTGTCCTTTTTGGCAGTGACAATCACTTCATCCAGCTTGTCAATCGACTCAACCAGATCAATACTCAGAAGTACCTCCTTGGCGGAATTGACCTGAATATTTGGAATAACCTTGTCTTCATAGCCAATGTAGGTCACAAAAAGCGAAGCCCTGCCAACTGGCACATTTGTAATCCTGAAGTTGCCATCCAGGTCGGTCACAGCGCCAAGTATTGGGTCGGTGCCAACTATCTGGACGGTGGCACCAATCAAAGGGCTCTTAGCATCCTGGTCTAGAATCTGTCCTCTGACGGTTTGTGTCATTTGCTGAGAAAATGACAAAGAAGTAGCAAGCAGGAGGAATGCTCCTGATAATAAAAAAGTCTTCATGAGTGTTTTTGTGTGGTTTATTGGAAAAAGGAGGGGGAGGTATTAAAACCTCACCCCAACATGATAGCCTACCCAGGCCTTCACGTTTGTACCCGAAAAAGTCTGGTCATAAAATCCATTCTCACCGAGGCCGAGGCCATAGCTGCCATCAGCATTAACTGAACGGGAAGTAGATATATTCAATATCGGGCCAGCGTTCACTGATAAGGTTTTGAATATTTTGTAGCCCACATTGACTGATAGTTTGGTCACCTGGTTAAGGTCATCCTGAAAATCATCCACTCTGTTTACCCCAAAAGAAGCAAGCTCAACGCTTGTTACAAATTTGTCTTTGATTGGTTTAAACTGCGTACCGAAACCTGCACCTACCGCCCATAGGGGATTGTCGCCAGTTTGAATTCCAACCTCAAGTACGCTGTAAAACTTATCAGTTCCCGACCTGAATGCTGCATTGATATCGGTGATGTCGTTGTAGCTCAGGGCAACTTCGTGCTTGCCAGTCCTAACAATGTTCAGAAAGCCTATTGTTGCACCCTTTTCTACTGTGTCGGCAATGTTGATGATACCAAATTGGAAGCCTCGCAGAGTTTTGGTGTAGTTCGCAAAACCAGATGCCTGCACACCATTCACTTCCTTCGCATGGTTATAAAACCCGCTGAGCTGAGCACCTTTCAGAGAATCATTGGCATAGTTAACAAAACCGGCACCCTGCACACCCTTCACGCTTTTAGCATAGTTGACAAAACCTGAGCCCTGTGCTCCGACAACGTCACCCAGTGCAAAGTTTACAAAGCCGGTTCCCTGCACCCCGGTAATATCGCCGTGAGCATAGTTCACAAAGCCAGACCCCTGGCCGCCGATCACATCACCATGGGCATAGTTTACAAAACCTGAACCCTGCACCCCAGTCAAGCCTTTGCTCATATTGACAAAGCCTGCCATTTGGGCTCCTGTCACCTGCTGTTTGACACCGTTTACAAAACCGGCTCCCTGGAAGCCTGTAACGTTTCCTCCTACAAGGTTTACAAAACCTGATAGTTGCAGGTACTTCACATCCGACCTGTCGACGTTAACAAATCCACCAAGCTCAACACCATTGACACCATAGTTGTACCCGGCAAATATGTTCAACGAAACATTGTTGAGAGATTGACCATAAGGTTTGAAGTTGGTACCCAGCACCGGAACAAACGACACCTGGAGTGCCTGCTCGCTGATAATCTCTTCAGCTACATCGCTTTTCTGATCTTCGTTTGAAGACTCTTGTGCTTTGCTCGCAAAGGTTACGAAACCAAGGAGCATCATCGATAAAAAAAAATTTGAGTTCATGACTTTAATTCTTTAGAGTTCTACTTAATTTCTCTTTCCCCTATGGAAATTAAAGTCGCTGCTACCCCCACGGGCAGATGAAAAAAAATCAGGAAAATATTTTTAAGAGCACTATTATGTAGCCAAACAGGCTAAAAAAGGCGTAAAGCGGCAGTATAGCCTAACCAAACCTTAGAGTTGGAAGTTGCGCCGGAAGATTTGAAAAGTGGTCGTCCGCCAAACTTTGTAGAAAGATCCAGCGCCTCTCTGTCGGAAGAGTAATTAAAGAAATGCACAACGGGGCCGGCATTGATAGACGCCCACTTCAGGAGCCTAAATCCGAAATTAACCTGGAACCGGTAGTCACTCGGGGCGTCTTCAATCCAGGTATCCATTGGTTGCACAGTGTTTGTTGACAGCTCAAAGTCGGTATAGATTTTTTCGGTCCAGTCCACCTCTGTCCCTACTCCTATCCCCATTGACCAAATGGTGTTCTCCTGAGGAACAACACCAAGCGTTAACAAGGTGTAGAAATGCTTCGTGCCAGACCGAAAGGAGAAATTCAGATCCGTAATGTCATTGGCGCTTACGTCAAAGGCGTGAAATCCTTCCTTCACCAAGTTAAGAATACCGATGGTGGCTCCCTTCTCAACCTTTTTTGCAACGTTCACAAAACCAACCTGAAGACCATTGACGGTTCCTGCCATATTGATAAAACCGGAAGCCTGAACACCATTAACGGCGGTGGCCATATTCAAGAAGCCAGCCCCTTGAATACCCCTCACCCTTCCTGCCATGTTCACAAAGCCGGTTCCCTGAACACCGTTCATGTCGAGCAGCGTAAAGTTAGTGAATCCTGAGAGCTGTGCTCCATTGATGTTGTTGGCCACATTCACAAAGCCTGTACCCTGCAGGCCCGTGTAACGAGTACCAGCATGGTTAACAAAGCCAGAAAGCTGTGTCCCCTTCCCTCCAGAGGGGGTAAGGTTGACAAAACCAGATGCCTGTACCCCATTCATTTCGCCGCCCACAATGTTGCCAAATCCGCTGGCCTGAACACCCGTTACGTCCATTCTATCCACATTGAAGAATCCACCCAATTCAACTCCACTTACCGAATGGTTGTATCCTGCAAAAACGTTCAACGAAACATTGTTCCCGATTTTGCCGCCCATCAGTCCATTAGTTCCTACCACAGGCAACAGTGACAGTTGAACCCAGCGCTGCTCGACCATGTCGACGTTGCGAATATGCTGCTTCGCTTTTCTGTTGACCAAAAACCTGACAATGTTCAAAGAATCAATGAAACGCCGGAGTGTTCTGTCTCTGGTTTCTTCGGTTGCTTCCAATGGCTGCAGCTCAATCTTAACCGGCGCTATCTGCTGATTAACAATCCTGATTACCGTGTCTTTATAGTTCTCTTTGCTGATGGCGAAAGCCGTCACTCCATCCTGAAAAAAGGTGGACAGCTTGTAAGAACCATCCTCGCCGGAAAGGGTCGATGATAAGTTATTTACGTCGTAAACACTTGTATTGGCAAGGCTTCTGCCCGTGCGGGCATCTACAACTTCGCCCACAAACTCGATATTGGACTTGTGTGATTGCCTATCTGCCACCGGCTGAATAATTATGTAGCTGCCCCGTACTTTGTAATCAAAGCTCTTTCCGAGCGTCTTTTTTAAAACTTCCTCAAGTGATGTCTCCTGAAAGCTTGCAGTAATGTTTTTATTTGGAAGCAGGTCCGGATTATAGGAAAATCTGCAGTCGGCCTGATTCGAGATTTCAGTAAGCGCCTGCCCGATCGGGAGATCAGTGAAGTTTAGTGACAGCCGTTGGTCAAGCAGGTTTTGACACCAGGCCCTACCAACAACCACTACCAAAAAAAGTGTTAAAAAAATCAGTTTTCCGGACATCCCGTTCCCTTTAAAAGAATGACGTTTCCACTTTTACTAACCTTCAGGTCGAGCGTCAGCGCAATCACATCAAGGATATTGTTCAAAGAGTCATTTTCAAAGTTTACGGATAGGCGACAGTTAGCCATTTGCTCATTTTCGAGCTCAATGTCTACAAAATAGGCCGCTTCAATAGCATCTATCACGTCGGGGAGAGAATGGCCAGCAAAGGAAAGCCGACGGGTTCTCCAAAACTGATCTACTCCGGTTGAAGTAGACCCACCGGTAGAGGCCAAAAGCCCCGACTTGGCTGTGTACGTGGCTTTCTCGCCCGGGGTTAGGATAACTTCCTGCGTGCCCACGGAAAAAGAGACTCTTCCGGTAGCCACAAAGACAGCAACCGTGTCCTCCATTACCGAACTCTTGACGTTGAATGAGGTACCAAGCACCGTGATGATAGCAGGCCCGGCATGAATAACAAAAGGCTTAGAAGTATCGGGCGCCACTTCAAAAAAAGCTTCTCCTTTCAAGTTCACCTGCCGAAGATTGGCAGCAAACTCCTCGGGGTATTGAATAATACTTTCCTCATTCAAGGTGATATGGGAACCATCCTGAAGGTCAACGTTTATTATCTCGGAAGCTGACGCTACCTCGGTCATAGGCACCTCGGCAAAATAGCTGCGCAAGAAATAAGTGATGCCACCCAGCAGAACCAGAGAAGCTGCAATCCGCATAATCCACGGATTTCGACTTTCCAATTTCCTCTGATTGCTGACGACGGTCGCTTTAGTCGTTTTTACGTTGGCCCAGGCAGTGTCTACATCAAACGATGTGTGTGTCGTTGCGTCGTCCATCATCACAGCACCGAGGTCTTCCCAAAGCATTTTTTGCTGAACAAAAGCCTCTTCATTTGCGGCAGACTCAGCAACCCACGTCATCACAGCCGCTGATTCTGCATCAGACGCTTCGCCGGCAAAATACTTTGCGAGCAACTCGTTGGTGACTATATGTGGACTCTGCTTACTCATCTCTTCATTTGTTCGACAACAAGATTACCATTTACCCCCATGCAAAAACAGAAACAATAAAACCGCAGGCAGATACTCGCCCAACTCTTCCCGCATGATCTTCAAAGCCTTACCCATTTGATTCTCCACGGTCTTCAACGACAAGTTCAGTTCGTCGGCAATTTCCTTATATCTTTTGCCCTCAAACCGGTTTAGCTCAAATATCTCCCGACATTTTTCCGGGATTTTATCCATGGCACTGGCAATCTTTTCTTTCAACTCCTCGAGTTCCAGAAAGTCGGTAGACTCTCCCACTGGCGCCACGTATCGTGTTCTGTCTGCATACTTCTGCTCCACCTTTTGATGCTTGATATAGTTTAGGCAGGCATTTCTGACGGCTCCAAAAAGGTAAGACTTTATCGACGTTTTGATTTTCAGCAGATCTGTTTTGATCCACATATCGCTGAAAAGCTCCTGCACTATTTCTTCAGCTATCTCCGTATCCCTCACATATTTGAGGGCAAATGCCGCCAGCCCTGAATAATATTCACGGAAAATGCCCTCGAAGACTTTTTCGTCAGCGACATTGACAATGTGGACGGTATGTGCTACCTGATCTGACAGATTGTGCGGGATTTCCTGCAATAATAGTGAGTTTTAGATCAAAACAGCTTGCTTCCACGGTTAAGAACAGGGCAATCGTTTTAAAACCATCTGTCGAAATTCTTCTTTTTTACCCTGGCCCTAAAGGGAAAAGAAGAATTTCAAAGCTGTTTCACCCTTAAGGGCAGCCGACGTGGAACGGGGTAATAAACAGCTTTGAAAGTAAAATGTGGAATTTGTTTTAAATGGGACTGGCCTGTTGCTAAGAAACCAAAAACAGCCACCCGCAAAAAAAGAAAAGCCGGGAACGCCCCGGCTTTACAAAGTTCAAGCTTTTGCTAGGCTATTCTTCGTGCAAAATATCAACAGGGTTGCTGAAAGCGGTTTTTACCGACTGGTAGCTTACTGTGACAATGGCCAAAACCAGGGCACTCAATCCGGCGTAAGCAAATACCTGCCAATGGATGCTTGTTCTGTATTGATAGTTTTGCAGCCATACATTAGCCGCCCACCAGCCAAGAGGCACCGAGATAGCGAAGGCAATGATCACAAGCCGGGCGAAATCCTTACCCATTAACACCACAAGCTGACTGACCGACGCCCCCAACACTTTCCGGATGCCAATCTCCTTGTTGCGCACTTCTGCCATGTAGGAAGCCAGCCCTAGTAGGCCCATACAAGCAATTAGTATAGCCAAACCGGTGAATACAGAAAACAGTTGACCCAGGCGCTGCTCAAATTCGAAAGCGCTGAAAAACATGGCATCAGTAAACTGGTAGCTAAATGGTAAGCCGGGTGCAAATTCGTCCCACTGCAATGTCAAAAAGCTTAGAAAGTCCTTTACGTCAGCAGCCTGATTGTTTTCCGGCTTCAGTCTGACTGACAGAAAATGTGTCTCCTGATGGGTGATAGGTGCCCCATAAGGAAATACCGCCAGCGGCTGGATCGGGCTATCAAGCGTCCAGTAGTTAAAATCTTTAATCACACCAATGACATTGAAGCGGGTACCCCAGTAAACGAGCTTTTTGCCGATCACTGTCTCATCATTGTTCCAGCCAAGAGCTTTTACTGCATTTTCATTCAGCACAACGCTCGTACGGTCGGCCTGGAATCCTTCTTCAAAGATTCGGCCGTACAGCACTTCAACACCCAGGGTCTGCAAGTAATTATTACTCACGTTCATGTAGTTTATCGGCTGCTCATTCTCGGGGTCATCCTCGGTAGTGAAGCTGTCACCATCCCATATATTGGGAGGAACCGACGTAGACATGCCCACCGATGCAACCGAAGGATTGTTGCTAAGTACTTCTCTGAACGACACCCTCTTTACTGAGTCCATTCTTTGCACCTGCGGCACAATGATCAGGTTGTTCTTATCAAAACCAATGTCTCTGTTTTGCAAATACGTAATCTGGTCATACACGATAAAAGAAAGCACTACCAGTGTGATGGAAATGGCAAATTGAAATACCACCAAGCCTCCACGAAGCAGTTGGCCACCCTTGCCCACCTTATTTTGCTTTCTAAGTGCCTGGATAGGGCTGAAACGAGCCATGTAAAACGCCGGATAAGCGCCGGCAAGAAGGGCTGTGGAAACAATAATTATTAGCAGGAACATGACCTTTGTGCCACTATCGAAAAGACCAAGGGTGGACAATTGGATGCCCGCCAGACTGTTGAAGTAAGGAAGGCAAAGCTCAACAAGGCCTATTGCGAGGGCGGACGAGAATATTACCAGGATAAAAGACTCGGCCAGGAACTGGAAAAGCAGGTGCTCTTTCAATGCGCCCATCATTTTACGCACACCCACCTCTTTTGATCTGCTGACTGATCGTGCTGTGGCCATGTTCATGTAGTTAACACTGGCCAGCACAAGCACCATAATGGCTATTGCTGACAGCACATACACATAGAGGATATTACTTGTTGGCCCAAGTCTGTTGGGGGAGCTTACCGAGTGTAACCATATATCCGACAAAGACACAAGGTACAAATGCCAGGGCTTGCCACCAGACGTGATGGTCTCATACGCCTGACCTGCTCTTTTGCTTGGCAGGTCAAAAATAGCTTCCCTGACTGATTCCGGGTTTGCACCTTCCTTCAACAGGGCATACGTAACAAAACCAGACCAAAACCAAGTCGCCTTCCGGGCAGCCACCTCGGGGAATGACGACATAGAAGCAAGGACATTAAAACTGAAATGGCTATTGGGTGGCACGTCTTCCATTACACCAGTAACTTTGAATAGCCCGTCGGTTCTTCCATCCGTCATTTTCAGCGTTTGCCCCAAAGCGTCAACTTTGCCAAAATACTTCAGCGCTGAAGACCGGGTGATGACCACCGAAAACGGTTCATCAAGAGCGGTTGAAGCGTCACCTGCGATCATTTGAAAGGTGAATAACTGTAAGAAGGTGGAGTCCACTGCACCTACGCCGTTGTCTTCATACGCAACCACGTTTTGCTGAGAAGGCACACTTACGAGTCTGTCACCCACCGTATACACCCTCGCCGTCTGCTCCACGCCGGGGATATCGGTGCGGATGGCATCGGAAACGCCCGGCCCCGTAGAGCCAAATGTCGGATATGCATCGCCCCAGATAAATGTCTGATCGATCCTGTAAAGTCGATCCCCCTTTTCATGGAATCCATCATAGCTAAACTGGTAGTCGATATAAAGAGAAATAACCATAAACACTGCCAGCCCTACTCCCAATCCAAACACATTGAGAATGGAGTAAAAGCGCTGCTTGAGCAGGTTCCTGATGGCGACGGTTAGAATGTTCTTTAGCATATCCTTAAGTTTTTGTCTACCCAAGCAAGACAACCATTGTACCAAACTGTAATCTATTGCTTTTCAGTTAATTACAAAAAAATGCCTTGCCTTTCCAATTCCAGTATCAAACAGAGGTGTCTGATATCGGACAGTGTAAAAAGAAAATCCCACCGAGTGGCGGGATCTTCCTGCATTAGTAACCTATGGCTTTTTCAGCTTGGGTAAAGCTCTTCTTGTGCGTTAGCCACTTCCCACCTTTTTCAATGAACCCAAGCCTACATAGTTACAATCAACATACTCTTCCTGGTCACTTCCGGAGTATTGTGAACATTTACGAAGTATGAAATAGTTTTGGATTTCTCTATGCCTGAAATCAGGTGGTTATTTGCCCGAGTACCACCATGTTCTCCAGTGTTGGTGACTCCAGCCCTCCTTTGGGCTCAAGGGTGATGGCAAACGCTACAGCTCCTTTGATGTTCTTCATCTTCACAAGACTATTGGGGTTAGCAAAATCAATAACCCCCATGTCAACAGGCTTACCCTCCACAATGGCCCAAAGCTGATAATCCTGCTGATCGCCAGGTGTACCCAAATTACCCAGGTCAAGGTAGACCTCTTGCGAGGTGGTGTTCCAATAAACAAACAATTGAAGATTAGAGTCTTCTTTTGTGGCGTTCAGTTGAATTCTCCTGGTGCTCTCGTCTGTGGCAAGGGCCAGCATTTGCTCGTTTTGGTCAAGCGAATTCTTCACCTGGTCAAGCTCCTGCGCCATCATGCTGTTCTGGGCAACCAGGGCTTCGTACTCTCCATTGACGCTGCTATATCTTTGAAAGTAGAATAGTGCTGCTGCAAATGAGAGTAAGGCAATGGTCACCGATGCCGCCATCATCCAGTTACTCTTTGTTTCGCCAGCTGGCTGGAAATGTATCTGCTTCCCTACCAGAGTAGACTCGGGAAGAGTGTCGAAAAGCTTTTGTTTGACCGACACTGGCGGTGCCATTCCCAACTCCTGATCCATCAACTCCATCGCCTGCTCAACAGCCTCAAGTTCAGCCTTCACCTCAGGGTGCTCAGCGCACATACGCTCGACTTCAGCTTGCTCAGCTGTTGAGAGCGTGCCCAGAACGTAAAGTTCCAGTATCCCTGACTCGATGAATTCTTTACTTGTCAACGTTTAGTAATTTTCTTAACAATGTCATGCCTGCCCTCAGCCTGGTCTTTACAGTGCCAAGAGGGATATTGAACTTCTCTTCAATTTCCGATTGAGTGTATCCTTGAAAGTACATCAAGTCTACAATCTCTGCCTGGTCGGGTTTTAATTTGCTGAGCAATTCTCTTACGCCAATGCCATCCACTTTCATTTCTTCCATTGGCAGGGCCGCCTCAGCATATACGAAGGACTCGACCGAATCAGTTTTACCTGACTGTGAAAATTCTTTGGATCTTGTTTTGTCAATAGCCAGGTTCCTGGCAATGTTCACCATCCAGGTATACAGCTTGCCTTTGGCAAAATCGTATTTCTCAGAGCGCTCCCAATACCTCAAAAAGGCATCGTTGAGCACCTCGGAGGCTACCTCTTCACTTTTTAGGATTCGGAAGATAACACCATAAATAGCCTTTGAATATCTGTCGTACAGATACTCAAAGGCCAGCTTATCCTTTTCCTGAATGCGGCGGACTAACTCTTCTTCCGGGATGATATAGACGGTTCTTCCGCTCAACTACGGGTCTGTTACAGATGGATTACCTCGTCGTAAGCCGCTGCTGCTGCTTCCATCACCGCTTCCGACATGGTCGGGTGAGGGTGTACCGACTTGATAATCTCATGACCGGTAGTTTCCAGCTTTCTCGCTGTAACAATTTCGGCGATCATTTCCGTTACGTTGGCACCAATCATATGGGCGCCGAGGAGCTCGCCATATTTAGCATCAAAAATTAATTTCACGAATCCGTCGGCTGCGCCGGCAGCTTTGGCTTTGCCGGACGCCGAGAATGGAAACTTGCCAACTTTGAGCTCATAGCCAGCCTCTTTGGCAGCCTTTTCGGTGTAGCCTACAGAAGCCACTTCTGGTGAGCAGTAGGTACAACCGGGGATATTGTTGTAATCCAGCGGTTCAGGATGATGCCCTGCAATTTTCTCTACGCAGATAATACCTTCGGCAGAAGCAACGTGCGCCAGCGCCTGGCCTTTCACAATATCGCCAATGGCATAAATGCCTGGGATATTCGTTTTGTAGTAGTCATCTACCAGCACTTTACCTCTGTCAGTAGCAACGCCTACGTCCTCCAGACCTATTCCTTCAAGATTGGTAGAAATACCTACGGCAGAAAGAACCACATCGCACTCAAGGTTTTCTTCGCCTTTCTGCGTTTTCACGGTCACTTTGCACTTCTTGCCTTTGGTGTCAACTTTGGTTACTTCCGAGTTGGTCATGATGGTCATGCCAGCTTTTTTGAAGATTCTCTCCAATTGTTTCGACACTTCCTCGTCTTCGAGCGGAACTATATTGGGTAGAAACTCTACGATGGTGACATCCACACCGATTGATTTGTAGAAGTACGCAAACTCTACACCGATAGCCCCTGAGCCAACCACCACCATGCTTTGTGGCTTTTTGTCGAGCGTCATGGCCTTTCTGTAGCCGATTATTTTTTCATTATCGATGGGCAATGCTGGCAATTCACGTGAACGACCTCCGGTTGCCACTATGATATGGTCAGCCTGGTAGTCAGTCTTCTTGCCGTCTTTGGCAGTTACTTCAACTGTCTTGTTTTTCTTCAGCTTACCGAATCCTTCGATGTGATCAATTTTGTTCTTTTTGAAAAGGAACTGGATGCCTTTGCTCATTCCGTTGGCTACATCCCGGCTTCTCTTCACCATGCCATCAAAATCTGCCTCGGCACCTTTTACTGAAATGCCATAGTCTTTGGCATGATTGATATATTCAAATACCTGGGCACTTTTAAGTAAGGCTTTGGTAGGTATACAGCCCCAGTTGAGGCAAATTCCCCCCAGCTCATCACGTTCTACCACACCTACTTTCATTCCCAGTTGAGAGGCCCTGATAGCGGCCACATAGCCTCCGGGTCCACTCCCAATAACAATCAAATCGTATTTCGTAGCCATTTGAATATGTTTATGTCAATTTTAAAATATAGTCTGGCGGCAAATTTAAACCGTTTGGCTGGAGAAAAAAATTTACATTATATATCGTATTTTCTTTCCCGAAGCCATCAGGCAGGTCATTTGTATAAGAGGTCTTAATATGCTTATTTCGACTTTACATGAGCACTCAAATGAGCCCGTATCAACGTCCTTGTTTGAAGGTTTTAAATAGAACCACTTTATAGGAAGGTAGGTTCGGAGGGAATTAAACAACTTTATATAATGAAACTATTGGAAGGAAAAGTCGCCCTCATTACCGGCGCTTCAAAAGGTATTGGTAAATCTATTGCAATGGCATTTGCTGAGCAAGGTGCCACCGTAGCTTTTACTTATCTGTCAAGTGTAGAAAAAGGCCAGGCGCTCGAAAAAGAGCTGTCAGCAAAAGGTGTAACAGCCAAAGGCTACAGATCGGATGCCAGCGACTTTCAGGCGGCTGAAGAGCTGATCAACTCAGTAGTAACCGACTTTGGAAGACTCGACGTGCTGGTAAACAACGCCGGCATCACAGCCGACACATTGCTGATGAGAATGAGCGAAGAGCAGTGGGACAAGGTGATTCAGGTGAACCTGAAGTCTTGTTTCAATACAGTAAAAGCGGCCACGAAACCATTCCTGAAGCAAAAGAGCGGCAGCATCATCAACATGACTTCCGTAGTTGGCCTCAAAGGAAATGCAGGCCAGGCGAACTATGCTGCTTCCAAGGCAGGCATCATAGGCTTCACCAAATCAGTGGCCCTTGAGTTCGGCTCCCGCAATATCAGATCCAATGCGATTGCACCAGGATTTATAGAAACAGAAATGACTGACGTGCTGGATGAGAAGATTGTGCAGTCGTGGAGAGATGCCATTCCATTGAAAAGAGGTGGCCAGCCCGAAGATGTGGCCAAAGCCTGTATCTTTCTTGCCTCCGACATGTCAACCTACATTACAGGCCAGGTGATCCAGGTCGATGGTGGCTTGTTGACCTAAAACCTTTGAATCGGTAATCGGCTTTGCAACCACACCGGTCACTCATCGCCGATTACCGGTTAACATAACCCAGCGTGCCGCTCACCAAATTTACAGTATCTTCCAACACCCTTTTGCGGTGCACTTCGTTATCATTGATGAGTCTTAAAGAGCCAAATGACAGAAAACAATAATTTACTGTTCGAACATTCTCCCTGGTGGATTTTGGCGTGCTGTGCTTTGGGTTTGCTTTATGCTTTTTTGCTGTACCAGAAAAAATCAACCTGGTCAACACTGACAAACCGCATCCTTTTCAGCATTCGTTTTCTGCTGGTAAGCTTCCTGGCCATTCTGTTGCTCAGCCCTTTTCTCAGGCTCGTACTTAATCAGGTAGAAGAACCCATTTTTGTCCTTGCCCTCGATAATTCCACTTCAATTGCCAGCGGTTTAGACTCTACTCAGCTTTTGGCCGTGTCCAGGCAAGTGGACCAGCTGGCTGCTGCACTGGCTGCTAAAGATATAACTGTAGAAAGAAGGAACCTCAGCAACGAAGACCTTTCAAAGTTTGAAGGCATACCTTTTGACCAGAAAACAACCGACCTTTCGACACTTCTCAGAGAATGGCAAACCGAATTCGAAGGGAGAGCCTTTGCAGGTGCACTGATAATATCCGATGGTATTTACAACAAGGGCATGGCTCCCCAGTATCTCAACTTTACCGGCAAAGTTTATACGCTGGGCGTTGGAGACACAATTCCTGTAAAGGACCTCATTTTGAACAATGTTCAGTTCAACAAAATCGCCTATCAGGGAAATCTTTTCCCGGTGCGGGCAGAAGTAATTAATCAAGGCATTGAAACAGGAGAGTTGGAAGTTTCCATTTTAAAAGACGGGAAAATAATCAGCACGCAAAGAATAAAAGGCGGTGGTAGCGAGCTTCTCAACGCCGACTTTCAGGTGCCCGCCGAGCAGAAAGGCCTTCAGCACTACGTAGTTCAGGTATCGACCCATCCTGAAGAAACGATCCTGTCCAATAACCGGCAGGACATATACATCGACATTGTAGAGGGCAAAGAAAAAATCCTCATCGCTTCCGGCGCTCCTCACCCCGACATCAAGGCCCTTAAGGCTGCCATATCGAAAAATGAAAATTACGAGGTCAAAACCTACGTGCCAATGGTGGACAAAGAGCTGCCCACCGATGTGTTTGACCTTGTTATCCTTATCTCACCTTTCGAAAGACAACGAAGACTGGCTGCTTTGCTGGAGAGAGTGAAGAATGAAAACATGAGTGCCTGGTATGTGCTGGGCAGCACCACTTTGTGGGCGGAAGCCAACGATCAAAACACGCTCTTCAAGATAGAGAGGACAAGAAATGAGTCAGATCAGGTCAGGCCTGCTTACAACGACGCTTTTCAACTTTTCACCTTCGAAAGCGAGTGGAAGGGCATAGTCAATTCTTACTACACCCCGGTGACCGTTCCATACGGTGATTATCAAATCAGCGGTGGCGTTGCTGTGGCGTTGTTTCAGAAAGTAGGCGCTATTACCACACCCCGACCCATGTGGTTTTTCTCCCAAAACCAGCTACCCAAGCAAGCGGTGACTTTAGGTGAAGGCCTTTGGCAATGGCGCATGCAGGAGTACTCGAGAACAGACAATTATGTAGCATTTGATAATCTCGTGCTGAAAACGGTACAATACCTGAGCTCTAAAGAAGACAAAAGAAAGTTTCGGGTTTATACCACCAAGACGGAGTTCTTTGATAACGAGCAGATCATTTTTCAAACTGAAACCTATAACGACGTCTTCGAGCCTGTTTATGGCACAGAGGTGGAGCTAAAGTTGACCTATGCCGATGGAAGCATAACCAACTACAACTATACTACGGCGCCGGGAAATACCCGATTCCGGCTCAATGGACTGAAAGATGGTATTTACAGGTTTGAAGCCAGTGCCATGGTAAACGGGAACAGGGAGCTTGCCTCGGGTCAGTTTACTATAAGAAAGCTCGACCTGGAAAACCTGCAGCTAACAGCCAATTTTAATGTTTTGAGAGAGTTGTCAGCAAGCACTGGGGGTAAGTTTTATGCAGCTAATCAGGTTGATGCTATGATCGCCGACCTGACGGCACTGCAACCAAAAGGCAGGATTTACAGCTCAGAAAACTACCTTCCGATTATTCATCTCTGGTGGATCTTCACTATCCTCCTGGTGCTGCTGTCAGCAGAGTGGTTTACCCGAAAATATTCGGGCAGCTATTGAGAAAGATTCTCATCACTTGACTAAACCAGGATTAATTTGAATAAAGACTACAAAAGCTTGGTTTGTGTCAGTGGCCTAAATAACCCTTCCAACTAAGCTACCAGCCACTGCCCAGGGCAGTCTTCATAAACCTTTGTAGTCTGGTAGTGGCAGAACTGACTGACCAGAAAATATTCGGGCCTCCAATAAAAAAGAAAAGCCAGAAGTGAGACCTCTGGCTTAGCTAATTCTATTTGAGTATTTACTTCAGTTACTCTTTTTTTTCTTTCTTCACTTTCTTCTTTTTCAGCGAAATCACCAACTGCTCGGCGTCGGTTACATGATCGGCAAGGATAACGTCCCCCTCCTCAATTTCACCTCTAAGAATTTCTTCAGCCACCGGATCTTCCAGGTATTTCTGAATGGCCCGGTTCAGCGGCCTTGCACCATATTGCGGGTCATATCCTTTGTCGGACAAGAAATCCTTTGCCTTTTCTGTGAGCTCCACCTGATAACCAAGATCCGTGATCCTCTTGAACAGTTTACCAAGGGTGATGTCAATTATCTTATGAATATGCTCTCTTTCGAGGCTATTGAAGATAATGATATCGTCTAACCTGTTAAGGAACTCAGGGCTGAAGGTTTTCTTTAAGGCATTCTGGATGGTCGACTTCATCACCTCATCCATGCTGTTCTGTCTCGACTGAGTGGCAAAACCAATGCCCGCTCCGAAATCCTTCAAATCACGCACACCAATATTGGATGTCATGATAATGATGGTGTTTCTGAAATCGACTCTTCTTCCGAGCCCATCAGTAAGAATACCGTCATCCAGCACTTGCAACAGGATGTTGAACACATCAGGGTGTGCTTTCTCGATCTCGTCGAGTAGCACCACAGCATATGGCTTGCGGCGAACTTTTTCAGTGAGTTGGCCTCCTTCTTCATAGCCAACGTATCCCGGAGGCGCTCCCACAAGTCTCGATACCGAGAATTTCTCCATGTATTCGCTCATGTCGATGCGCACCAACGAATCGTCTTTGTCAAACAGATAAGTCGAAAGCACTTTTGCTAGCTCGGTTTTTCCAACACCTGTAGGGCCAAGGAAAACAAAGGAACCAATGGGCTTCTTAGGATCCTTCAAACCTACTCTAGTACGCTGAATAGACCTTACGAGCTTCTTGATAGCCTCTTCCTGACCAATTACTTTGCCAGCCAGCTCTTCACCCATTTTCAGCAGTTTATTGCCTTCCTTCTGAGCTACCCTGCTGGCAGGAATGCCGGTCATCATGGCTATTACTTCTGCTACGCTTTCCTCGTCAACTGCATAACGCTTCGACTTAGTCTCTTCTTCCCAGCGAGTTTTGGCATTTTCCAGCTCCTCTATCAGTTTCTTCTCCTTATCTCTCAGCTGAGCTGCCTCCTCGTACTTCTGGCTTTTTACCACCCTGTTCTTCTCCTTCTTCACATCTTCTATCCGCTCTTCCAGCTGCACGATGTCTTCAGGAACATGAATATTGTTAATGTGAACACGGGCACCAGCCTCATCCATCACGTCGATGGCCTTATCGGGCAGGAACCTGTCGCTGATATACCTGTCGGACAAAGTCACGCACGATGCGATTGCCTCAGGTGTGTAATTCACATGGTGATGCGACTCGTACTTGTCTTTGATGTTGTTCAGTATCTGCATCGTTTCTTCCACCGTAGTGGCATCCACCATAACTACCTGAAAACGACGGGCAAGTGCACCATCTTTCTCAATATACTGACGGTACTCATCAAGCGTTGTGGCTCCGATACATTGTATTTCGCCCCTGGCCAAAGCCGGTTTGAACATGTTGGAAGCATCAAGTGACCCTGATGCACCACCTGCACCTACTATGGTGTGAAGCTCATCGATGAAAAGAATCACGTCAGGTGATTTCTCTATCTCATTCATCACCGCTTTCATTCGCTCTTCGAACTGCCCACGGTACTTTGTGCCTGCCACCAATGAAGCAAGATCAAGCGTTACCACTCTTTTATTAAAGAGTACTCTAGATACCTTCTTCTGAACTATTCTCAGCGCAAGGCCTTCAGCAATGGCTGTTTTACCAACGCCGGGCTCACCAATAAGAATGGGGTTATTCTTTTTACGGCGGCTAAGAATTTGTGCCACCCTTTCGATTTCTTTCTCACGGCCCACGATTGGGTCGAGCTTGTCATCCTCGGCCATTTTGGTCAGGTCTCTGCCAAAATTGTCGAGTACGGGCGTTCTGGATTTCTCCCCGCCTTTTGCCGCACCAGCTTCTCCTCTTCCGGCAGACCCGCTTCCGCTGCTGCCAAATATTCTCGAAGAGGAATCGTCGTCAGTATCATCAGTGTCTGACGATGCCAACGGATTTTCTGTTTGATATTCCAATAGCTCTTTCACGACTTCGTATGTTACGTCAAATTTCTCAAGAATTTGAGTCGCTATATTGTCTTCATCTCTCAGGATGGAAAGCAATAAGTGCTCAGTGCCGATCAACTGGCTCTTAAATATTTTGGCCTCCAAATAGGTGATTTTAAGCACTTTCTCTGACTGCCTGGTCAGGGGTATATTGGCGAGGTTTTTTACGTTGCTGGTGGCAGTGCCTTTGGTTGCCTGCTCCAGAGCAGTGCGAAGTTCCTCCAGAGAAACACCAAGTTTCTTCAGCAAGCCTACAGCTACACCTTCGCCTTCTCTAATCATCCCCAACAATAAATGTTCAGTGCCTATATAGTCATGCCCGAGACGGAGCGCCTCTTCCCGGCTTAGAGAAATTACCTCTTTGACTCTATTAGAAAATTTTGCTTCCATAAAATGGTATATCCTGTATTAGAGTAAAAATAATTTTTTAGTAGCGCAATTACTACTAATTGATGGTCGATTTGAATCTATTTAACAACGCCCTTCTCCCAAATGTTCAGTTCACAATTTACTAAGCTAATAAGGCCACTTTACTGAGGACTTCTTAATAATATGTAATGTATTAGGGCCTTCGCAAAAGATTAAATCGAGAATGGAGAGGTTAGGGACAAATTCGCTGCCAAAGTTTTGCTGGTACACAGCAGGCACGAAATGATCAATTTCCCCATTAGTGCTCTTGGGGCTAATTTTCGACCTGAAATCGGTAAAATCAAAATCTTTTGCCAATAAATATTTTTCTGACTGTAAAAATTTGTCTGACAGTCCGGCGCATTTCAGACATAATGACAGCAATTTTTCATTAAAATCAAGCAACCCGTCCGTCGGACTCAGAATCGCCGTTTGAAAATCCTCGCCGAAAAATTCGAAGAAAGGCGACTTGCCATAAGCGGAAAGGATGCCCTTCCAAAATGGCCGTTGCCATGAAATGCTGTTGTCAATCAACACCTCGTGAAAAGGGATTTTGGGAGCTGTGTGACGCACGGGCACTGTTAGCGCCAGAGGGCCGTTGGCTCCAAGGATGATGCACCTGTTTCTGTAAGACTGCTTGATGTAATTTTCATGCACATCGAAAATCACTTTGTCGAAGCTTTCCCAAACAGCGAAGTATTCAATGCACGGTAATAGCGGAAACTCGCAAACCACAATTTTTTCTGCGCCCACTATAAGAACTGGTTAAAATCTCCAAGCCCCTCTCTGATCACCTCAAACTCGTCGTCGACGCAATTGACAATAGTGCTGGGCACATTGTTGCCATAGCCGCCGTCAATCACTGCGTCTACCAGATCTTCATATTTTTCAAAAATGAGACCCGGATCGGTTGAATACTCAACAACCTCGTCCTCATCGTGAATGGAGGTAGTGATAATCGGGTTGCCCAGCACATTTACTATTTCCCTGGGAATATTGTGGTTTGGCACTCTGATACCGACCGTTTTTTTATTGGCATGCAAAATTTTTGGCACCCGGCTGCTGGCTTCCAAAATAAATGTAAAAGGCCCCGGGAGCGCTTTCTTCATCACTTTAAAAACAGGCGTGCTCAGGTGGCGGGTGTATTCCGAAATATGACTAAGGTCGTAACAAATGAAAGACAGGTTGGCATTTTTCATTTTCAGCCCCTTAATACGCAAAATTTTCTCAATGGCCTTCTGATTGAAAATATCACAACCCATTCCGTAAACTGTGTCAGTAGGGTAAATGATAACGCCTCCGTTTCTCAATATCTCCACCACCTGATCGATCTTCCTCATGTCGGGATTATCAGGGTGTATTCTTATCAACTCTGCACTCATATGGTTAGCTCTTTGCCTTCTTCAGAAACATTTTCTGACCCTAAAAGAATCTTTTTGCATCAAAAAATTCCAAATCCTGTTAAATACACTAAACTTTGAAGCCGCTAAGTTAACTGAAGTTAAACAGGTATGACAAAACGCAACGTATTGGTTGGGGCAATTGTGGTATTTTCCACCCTGGTATCATCATTTGCTTTTTACGCTTATCAGGTGCTTTTCACTCCCAATTTTTTAACTGAAACAGAAGGGGATAAGCCGTTCATTATTGAGAAAGCAGCCACTTTCAAGGATGTGCAAAACTCGCTGTACGACAATGGTTACGTGACCGACCTGGTCTCCTTCAGCTTCCTTGCCAAGCTGATGAACTATCATGAGGCGGTGAAGCCGGGGTATTATATCATCCGAAAAGACATGAGCAATATCGAAGCCATCAGGATGCTTCGGGCGGGGCTGCAACAACCTGTTGACATCACCTTTAGCAATGTGCGCCTCATGAGTGAGTTGCCTGAGAAGCTGAGCAAAAACCTGATGATGTCGGAAGAGGAACTCAGGGCTTTATTGCTTAGTGACTCGGTGGCTGAGGCCTATGGCTTCACCCAGCAAACGTTCATCAGCATGTTTATTCCAAACACCTACGAGGTGTATTGGACCATTACCGGCAAGGCATTTCTGGACAGGATGCACAGTGAGTACACCAAATTCTGGAGTGCACAAAGGAAAGAAAAGGCCGATGCCCTGGGAATGACACCTGTGCAGGTATCGACCCTGGCCGCTATTGTGCAGGCCGAATCCATTAAGGGTGAGGAAAGTGCCACCATTGCGGGGCTGTATCTCAACCGCCTTAAGAAAGGCATGCCCTTGCAGGCTGACCCCACCCTCAAATTCGCCCTTGGCGACTTCGCCATCCAGCGACTACTCCTCAAAGACCTCGAAATAGATTCGCCCTACAACACCTACAGGAATGCCGGGCTGCCTCCTGGCCCCATCAACATGCCTACCATTCAGAATATTGACGCAGTGCTGAACTACGAAAAGCATAAGTACCTGTATATGTGTGCCAGAGAAGATTTTTCGGGTTATCATGCGTTTGCCACCAACCTGATTGATCACAACAAGAATGCAAAACGTTTTCAGGACGCTTTGAACAAAGCCAAAATATTCCGTTAAATATGTATACCCACGAAACCCAACTGAGAGTACGCTACGCAGAAACAGACCAGATGGGCTACGCTTACTATGGCAACTATGCCGCCTACTATGAAGTAGCGAGGGTGGAATGCATCAGGTCTCTGGGGTTCTCTTACAAAAAGCTGGAAGAAATGGGCGTGATGCTGCCTGTGCTGGAGCTGCACACCCGCTACCTGCTGCCCGCCCGCTATGACGAGCTGCTGACTATTAAGGTGGTGATCCCCAAAAAGCCGACGCTGAAAATTCTATTTCAATATGAGATATTGAATGAAGCTGGTAAGCTGATCAACCAGGGAGAAACTACACTGGTGTTTATCAACATGGAAACCAACAGGCCGATGCGCATGCCGGAGGTTATGGGGAAGCTTTTGGAACCGTATTTCAGTAATCAGTAAGGAGTATTCAGTAGTAGGCGGGGTACCAATGAGGTGCGTCTTCAATCACCTGAAAGTTCAAAAAGCAGCTCTAATCTCAACTGTAAGTGGTAAATGGCAGGAAATAATCAGTAATCAGTGGCGTGCTTAGTATGTGGCAAGTACGAAGGTTTAAAGTGCATAAAGTGATGCGGCTCACTACTACTTACTGATCACTGAATACTTTTTTTCTTCCTGCCTATTGGCATATATCACCCAAACCACTACATTTGCAATCCGTTTGAAGAACGACCAAGTAAAGGAGTGGCAGACTTGTCTGTAGATGCCTTGAAACCTCAGACGGAATTTTAATTAGAGGAGTGGCAGAGCGGTCGAATGCGGCGGTCTTGAAAACCGTTGAACTGCGAGGTTCCGGGGGTTCGAATCCCTCCTCCTCTGCAAAACAAGAGCTGGACGAAAGTCCGGCTCTTTTTGTTTGTAGCTCTCCAAACATCACACAATTCACCGTTGAACTGCGAGGTTCCGGGGCGGTTCGCCGTTGCGATTCGAATCCCTCCTCCTCTGCTCAAACAAAAGCCCAGTGCAATGCACTGGGCTTTTTGCTTTTTTATGACCACTCGGGATATTGAGTTTAAAGGGTAATCCCCCCAGATTCTCCGCTTGATCCCAAAAAAAACAATTCGACGAAGGAGGATTAGGTTGGATAGGTTAACACTCCCCTCATCAGGGGTCACGATAGTAATCCCCCTTTTTCGGCAAAAAACCTCTCCGCTGCAATTAAAATTCTCCCCTATTCACCAATCTTGAGGGACTTAATTTCTATTTAGAATCCGATCACGAATTAACGTTTCAATCCGTTCAATTTGATCAGTGTACTGTTCAAAAGCCCGCTTTGGATCATAACCTTTCGGAAATCCCTCTTTTACGCTATAGTTCATAATATCCACTAAGTGCCTGAAGAATTCGCTTGTTTTATCAGTAACCTCCTTGTTGACAAATGGGAAAATAGTGTGTATCTGAAAACGTAAGTCTTCTAGCCTGTCAGCCATTTTATTATTGTCTATTAATTCTGGGTTTATCTCACCCCGATTCGACACGGTGTAGACAAGTTGTGACACATTTGCAATTGCATTTAGCAGCTTCTGGTAGGAGGAAAATTCAGTTTCAAATTGCAACTTCCTAATCACAAGGTATTCCGCATTCTCCCTCTCCAATGCTTTTATCCTGGTGTTCTGTCGAAAGGTAACGCCAAGCGAGACCAATGCAAGTACAGTTGGAACCCAAAATGAAATCTCCATAATGTCGATGTTGAATTGTGAAATGGAATTTAATCAAAAAGCATAAATTTTGACACCATAAAAAAATGACCCGGTTATCAACGGCTAGTGGACAGCCTATATTTCTCAAAAGTATCGACAAATACCAATACCAAGAGAGTGATCCTAATTGCAAGACACATCACTCAGCCTTTTTTCCGTTTGGGAGAATATGAAAAGTCTATTTGGTCAACGGCTAGATGTTAAACACCTGTAATTCAATCATTTATATATTGATCCGCCGATCAATTTTTTTTCACCCCCACTGGATAGCGTCACATGTTTCCCATTTCATTACATTCAAAAAAGCACTACATCATTACCGCTGCACAAAGAAGGACTACCCCAAAGTCACGAAAGTTGAACCAGCTTTATGTTAAACTGGCCTCATAAAAGGGCATAAGGTTTAAGCATACAGAATAACATTGGAGCTGAAATGAAAAGCCGCTATCATTTAGAGACAACCTCCTCACTCCCCCGACACCCACTTTAACCGGGCTTGATAGGCCTGCCAATAATTTCGTTTGGTGGCCTCATTCAAAAACGAGGCGGCAACTAATTTTTCTACTTTATCGGGTCCAGATCTCAATAGCTTAAATATATCTCTTACCTGCTTTTCCGATATACCAGCCTGCTCAGCCAAAGCGAAGAACTGCCGAAGGATAGTGCCCTGACCCAACTTACCAGGCAGCAGTCCGCCCTCTAGTGCAAAATCTTTATCGTCTATATGTATTCTGCTGTTTAGTAAATCATACGCCGGGCTCAGGCGATAGTCTCCCAGTGGAGTTTCCAACAGAGAAAAGTTTTTAAAGTGGGCGTCGCCATTGGAAAACAGGTAGTTAAAAACCAGCACCTTGAACAATTTAGGTGCCTCCAGTTTGTAGGCGGGCACATAGCGTTTCATGAGCTGAAAAAGCTCAAGGCAGCTGCCCAAATACTTGTAATGTTCACCATGAGTTTGCAGCGTTCTTATAGCCAGCGAAGCAAAATCTTCCTGGGCTCTCTTGCTTCCATCTTCCTTGACATCAAACCGCCTGGTAATATAGGCTGGCGATCCATCCTTAAAAAATATAAGGGCATTCTCCGCTGTTTCGATGCCATATACCTGCCGGGCTATTTGCATCGTCAAATGTTCATTGGCGGGCATTTGATGAGCTTTCTTCCCCACCGACGGAACAGGCTTCAGGATGTAAGTCCCCCTTTCACCTTCATTCACCAATCGGAGTTTGTTCTTTTCCAGCAGTGCCGAAAATTTCTCCTGAACACCCGAGATGGATATTCGCTTTGTATTTTCCTGGAATAATTCATCCACTTCAGGGTTGTCCGACGGAGACTCGTATGGCAGCACATGATAAACCTTTTTGCCACTGAAAACTCTCTTCAAACTGGTTCTGCTATAGGTATCAAAACCAGCCGCCAGCGTTCCCGGACAATATTTTATTTCTGGTAAACTCATGGCTGGCTTTCCACCTTAACAACCCTGATTGCCCCTATGGCATCTGTTTTTGCAGTTGCCATGAGGATTCCAAAATAATCATCAGCATCAAGCTTCATGTGATGGCAAACTACTTGCTTATTGGAGCCTTCAGGCAACATGTTGAAGAAAAAGGGGAAAAGATAGCTGGAATGATGTTCCTGTTGTGATTTGGGCAAAGTCAGACTGATAGCTGGTTTGCTACTATCCGCCATCCAACCATCAAGGTACCGGAAAGTAAAGGTTCCCTCATCCTGCTGCGTGAGCACACCAGCTACTTGGTCCTTAAATAATATGTTGGCCGCTCTCATTTGCTATCCAGGGTATTCTTCACTTGCAAGCAAATCTCCATTCCCAGAACATCGGCCAGTTTTTGAAGCGTTTGGAGGGTGGGATTCCCCTTTCCAGTTTCAAATTGTTTGATGGTACGCAACCCCACACCGGAAATTTCTGCGAGCGTTTCCTGGGTAACCTGCATCATCTCTCTGCGATCTTTAACGATCTTATATATCTCTATAAAGTGCATCATACTGCTCTTTTCAATACAAAAGTATGCTTTTCTCAGAGAAAAGCAACTAAAAGAGCTATATAATTCACTATTGAGTGTTTCGGTGGCCTGAAAACTGAAAACGTCATCCCGGTGTGCGCCTTCAAGCCCGCAGTGGCACATAAAAACACGAGGCCGCAACCAGGATTGTTTTGGTGAGTGTCTCCATTCACCAATCCCCTTACTCCCCAGCCTTAAACACTTCGTTCCCCTCATTCCCCCCTGCCATTAAGTAGGCCAGCAGGTCTTTCAACTCTTCCTCATTCAGCCTGTTCACCAGTCCGGGGAACATAAGCGAAATATAAGAGTACTTCGTGCTCACCACTTCACTCTTAGGAATAGTGCGGGTCACTTCCGGGGCAAATGGGTTCTGGAAAATAGTATAAGCGTCATCAGTTTCATTTGTCAGGCGCCCTACAATGGAGCTGCCATCCTTCATGGTGAACACAGTAGACGCATACTGATCAGACACTACCATGTTAGGGTCGATGATCGCCTCCAGCATGTCTTTCTTTGAAAATCTCGTGCCCAGCTGGGTCAGGTCAGGCCCAATGCCTCCTCCTTCACCCTGCATGGCATGGCAGGACACACAGCGGGTGGCTGCAAACATATCTTTGCCTTGCTGAAAGTTTCTGACGCTTGAGTCTCCTTCAACCAGCGCCAGCGCCTCTTCTACCTTCCACTGCCTTCCTGGCCCTTTGGGTGCCGGGGCATTGTTGGCCAGGTCGTTTCCGGAATTGGTCAGCAGCTCGCCACCAGACAGCTTGTCGTAATAGGCCAGCTTATTTTGAGGCACATGCGTTAGCGCCGCCTGCCTGGCCTTGTTCACAAAACCGACGTAGCTCACGCCACCCTTGTAACCGAAGGCCTTATTAAACCAGGCGAAATACTTTTCATGCATGTCCGGCGTCCAGCCGGTTTTTGCTTCGCTCAACACCGTAGCCAGGTAGGTTTGCTGCGCCGGTGGCACTTTGGACAGCATGCCGGCGATGTCCATACCATATTGTGGGTTTCTCAAAATAAGGTCGGACGATGCGCTGGCTGTTTTTTCTATCGGGTCATCCTTGGCATTTTCGAGCAAAGCGAGTGTTTTCTCAGTTCCTTCTGGGTCATCCAGATAAACCAAAAGCTTGCTAAGCCCCCGGTTCAGCTTATTGGAGTTGGTTGGGTAGGCCTCATTCAAATAGGCCACGACTTGCGTTTTCACTCCGCCTGTTGGTGCACCCATTCTTAGCATCACCAGTTCCATGGCTCGCAAAAGATCAATTTGCTGCATTTCACTGAGCGCCTTATAATCTACCGATGCCAGCGCTTTCAATGCTGCATCTTTCTGGTTTCTATTGCCATGTCTGGAAAGGGCAATCATCGACTGTGTAAGTGCTACTGGCTGCTTTTCCGCCAGCGCTTTGGCCTGCCATTCGCTAACAGGCTGGTGCTCTACAGCCATTCTTGCTGCATAGCGAACAAACCGGTCGTCGTGGCTCAGATAAGGCCAGGCAAAATCCACAGCCCCGGCTTGAGGCGCTCCATGGTAAGCTTCCAGCTGCTTTCTTATGGTAGCGGGTTCGGTGGCTGCTGCAACGGCAGGAGCTGCTACCGACTCGTCGCCTGAGTAGGTTACCCTGTAAAGATCCGACTCCAACCGACGACCTCCTGTGAGAAAATACAATGAGCCGTCAGGCCCGAAAATACCGTCTGTGAGCGGTAGCGGAACACCGGACAGAAATTCCTGTGGTTCGGCGCTATAAGATGCCCCATCAGGGCTCAGAAAAATAGCGTAGATAATACCGAAGCTCCAATCGGAAGCAAACAGTGCTTTCTGGTACTTAGCCGGAAACTTAGCATTTTTTCCGTGGATGAGGTTAGTGGGTGAACCCTGGCCAATATTGATCACAGGCGACAAATTGTCCGGATAGTAAGGCGACCACTTGCTGTTGCCCGTACGCCAGCCATATTCACTGCCGCTGGTCACATGGCAAATGCGGGTGGGACGGTACCAGGGCATGCCAAAATCCCATTCCATGTCCGAATCGTAGGTGAAAAGCTCGCCCTGCTCATTGAAAGCAATGTCATACGGATTCCGATAGCCAGCACTGACCAGCTCCCAAGTGGTTCCTTCGGGGTTTATTTTGGCGATCCAGCCGCCTGGCGCCATCCGGTCGTTAGCATGACCTCTTGGGTCCTTGATCAGTGGAAACAAATTATCCTCCTGCCACACTTTTGGGTATCTGTAAGCATCCATTTCCGGCACGTCGGTATGGTTGCCAGCAACTACATAAATAGATTTTCCGTCGGGCGCCAGCACAACGCTATGGGGCCCATGCTCGCCTGCTCCATGCAAAGACTTAATTAATGTGATCGATTCATACTGGTCGTCGCCATCCAAATCCTGTAGCCTGTAGAGGCCGCTTGTTTTTTCGAACTCCTCATTGCCCCAGTGGTTGACCATCACATACAAACTATTGAAAGCATAGAGCAGCCCCTGTGCGTAGCCCATGCCTATTTTGAAAGCAGAAGTATCATTTAGCGCTGGTTTAAGATCGCCGACCTTCAGCCGCTCTATCCTGAGCGAGTCTCCCGACTCTTTAGCAGGGATTTCCAGTCTGTAGAGCCAGCCGTACTGGTCGGAAGTGATCATGCGGCCTTTGTCGTCGAAAGTCATAGCCACCCATGAGCCGTTTTCGTTTTCGGAAGGGCTGTACAAATGCTCGGCCTCAAAACCGGGCAGCAGCTTCAGCTTGGCAACCTTGGGATGAACAGGCTTTGTTTTGGCTTCTTTCTTTTCCTCGCAAGCTGAGAAAAGACTTACAAAAAGAGCAACAGACAATCCTGCTAGTATTCTCTGGGAAATGGTGAACTTCATGCAGTTTAATGTTAGGTGTTTAGGATAAGAACTAAATCTAAAAAATACTTTCAGATTGAACACCAGTTATTTGCTTAAAGGCGATAACAGAGCAAAGAAAAATCAAGCTTTGCCTGGATAGATGCGAAATTGGAGCAAGAAGCGGCCAGATTCGCCGATTACCATTTGGTAAACTTTCTATCTCAGTGCTAATTTCCTTTTCACTTTCTGTAATAAACCCAGTAGCTTCATCACTAATATTTAAATGCTATTTCAATCAGTCAACCCAAACAACTATAAGCCTTGAACATTCTCGTTACAGAACACATCCACAAGAGCTTTGGCGATTTCAAAGCGCTGGATGATGTAAGCATCACCATTCCCGAAAATACCATCTTCGGACTGCTTGGCCCAAACGGTGCCGGCAAAACCACGCTTATTCGCATCATTACGCAAATCCTTATGGCCGACCAGGGCAAGGTCATGTTTCATGGCCGGCCGCTGGAGCTGGAAGATGTGCACCGCATTGGCTACCTGCCAGAAGAGCGGGGTCTCTACAAAAAAATGAAAGTGGGTGAGCAACTGCTTTACCTGGCACAGCTCAAAGGAATGAGCAAAGCCGAGGCCTCCAAAAAGATAAAGGCCTGGATGGAGAAATTCGACATCATTAGCTGGTGGGGCAAAAACGTGGAAGACCTTTCCAAGGGCATGGCGCAAAAAGTGCAGTTTATTGCCACCGTGTTGCATGAGCCATCTTTAATAATTCTCGATGAACCTTTCTCGGGCTTCGACCCTGTGAACGCCAACCTGATCAGAGATGAAATCCTTGAAATGAAGAAAAAGGGCATCACCATTATTTTTTCCACCCACCGCATGGAGTCGGTGGAAGAGCTTTGTGACCATATTGCGCTCATCAACAAGTCGAAGAAAATACTCGAGGGGCCAAAGAAAGACATCAAGGAAACCTACAAGTCCAACACGTTCAATGTGCTCCACCATGGCAAAGTGAATGGACTGCCCGCAGACTTTGACACTTTAAGTACTGAGGAAGTAGAAGGGGCCATTCACTCGACCATTCAGATCAAATCGGCTCTCGGGCCTAACGATTTGCTCAAGGCACTCATCAGCCAGGTAGAAGTGCATGAGTTTGTTGAAAAAGTACCCAGCATGAACGAAATTTTTATCCAAAAAGTACAGGAGGGCGGCCATGAATAAGATATCACTCATTATAGCAAGAGAATACATCACCAGGGTGCGCAAGAAGTCATTTCTGGTCATGACCATAGTCGGCCCGTTACTTTTTGCACTACTTATTATAGTGCCAACCTGGCTTGCCACCCGAGATGGTGACGAAAAGATCATTGAGGTTGTTGACGAATCCGGCTTATTCAAAACTGTGTTGACCGACACCGACGAGATCAAATACTCTTTTGTGAATGAAGACCCTGACGCCCTTAAGCAATCGCTTGAAGGCAGCGAGTATTATGGATTCCTTTACATCCCCAATATTGACATCGACAACCCGCAAGGCATTCAGTTTTATTCCACGTCGAAACCCAGTCTAAGTGTAATTGGCGATTTGGAATGGGGCATCAGGCAAAAAATTGAAAATATTAAGCTGGAAAAGTCAGGCCTCGATAAACAAGTGCTGGATAACCTGAAGGCGAACGTCGACATCGCCACCATCAGCATCACTGACCAGGGCGAGCAAGAAAGTAGCTCCATAGCCGCTACCGGTATTGGTTACATTTCATCGCTGCTGATTTACTTCTTCATTTTCTTTTTTGGCGCCCAAATCATGCGTGGCATTATCGAGGAAAAAACCAGCAGAATCATTGAGGTAATTATTAGTTCTGTGAAGCCCTTCCAATTGATGATGGGCAAAATAATCGGAGTTGGAGCCGTTGGTCTCACGCAATTTCTGCTGTGGACGCTTCTTACTTTTACTATTACCACAGTTCTCAGCAGTGTGTTTGGTTTCGAGCCACAGGCTGCAAATGGAATGGTAAATGCCCAGCCCGGAATGGCAGAAGTGCAGGCAGCGGCGGCCGATCAAAACGAGTTCGCTAAGATCATGACTGCCATAGGGTCAATCAACATCCCGCAGGTGCTCTTCTTTTTTCTTATTTATTTCCTTGGTGGATACCTTCTTTACGGCTCACTATTTGCCGCAGTAGGTTCAGCAGTCGATTCAGAGGTTGACTCTCAGCAGTTTATGCTCCCGGTTACGCTGCCACTCATACTTTCGATCGTTTCTTTGGGAGCAGTTTTGAATGAGCCGGATGGGTCTTTGGCTTTCTGGATGTCCATGATTCCGCTGACTTCTCCGGTCGTCATGATGATGCGGATACCCTTCGGCGTACCCATTTGGCAGCTCCTGCTTTCTGTTACGCTCCTGGCCGGTGGTTTCATGTTTACCGTGTGGCTTGCTGCCCGAATTTACAGGGTGGGCATTCTCATGCACGGCACCAAAGTGAACTACAAAGTGCTAGCCAAATGGTTTATGATGAAGAATTAATTAACGTCGTCACTGGATGTGGAATTGACGAACTAGAATTATCAGGAGGTTTTCAGGTTTCGCTCCCTTAAGGGCCAGGGGTCAATTGAAACCTGAGAACCTCCCCTGTAGCAAATTATTCATCTGGTGTATAATCAATGGATACTGCATTATGACACTCCCTATAAATGAGTTTCATGCAATTACCTGGCGAGACAATATCTGCTCAAATTTCCCGTATCTTAGCTTTCACTTATAGCCAAAGATATTCGGAATGCAGTACCCTCTGAAAGAAGCCACTACCCTCGAGTTTTATAAGGATAACTCCAACTTCAAGTGGGTAGTGGTTTTAATTGCCATCCTGATCAGCATCGGGTCTATCTACTACACCAACATAGTGGTTGAGAGCCTTAAGGAAAGAGAAAAAAGGCTTATCGACCTTTTTGCCAACACCCTGGAGTATACCGCCAATGAAGACGGTGAAGCCAACCTCACCTTCATTTTTGATGAGATCATTGTAGCTAACAACTCAATCCCGGTTATTATAGCAGACGAATTCGGCATACCCTCGCAGTCGAAAAATGTTAAAAAAGCCGACGAAGCAAAAACGGAAAGAGAACGAATAAGAATCCTGGCAGAAACGCTCAAGGACATGGAGAAAGACCATGAGCCTATTGTGGTTACGCTGCGTAACAAAAACAAAAACTACGAAATAACAGGCTACAACTACATCTACTACCAAAACTCTGACCTTCTCAAACAGCTCACCTACTACCCTTACATCCAGCTTTCAGTGATTTTCCTTTTCGGGCTCATTGCCTACATCGCCTTCAACTCGTCCCGCTCCGCCGAACAAAATAGGGTGTGGGTGGGGCTGGCAAAAGAAACGGCTCATCAGCTGGGAACGCCGCTCTCCTCGCTCATGGCATGGGTGGAATATTTCAAAACAGACGACCGCTTCAAAGATTCAGACATTATCCCTGAGCTCAACAAAGACATCGAAAGGTTGGAAATGATCACCTCCCGTTTTTCGAATATTGGTTCGGTACCGCAGCTCAACGAGGAAAATCTCTACGACGCCCTGGAGGAAACCATCAACTACCTGCAAAAAAGAGTCTCGACCAGGGTAAAGTTTATTCTCAGCGCTTTCCCCAACAAAGACATCAAAGCCGACATCAATAAGCCCCTGTTCGCCTGGGTGGTGGAAAACCTTTGCAAAAATGCCGTGGATGCCATGAGTGGCACCGGCACCATCGAAATCAAAATCCTGAAAGCCAACGAAGGCAAGGTAATGGTCGACATCAGCGACACAGGAAAAGGCATTCCCAAATCAAAAATCGGTTCGGTATTCCAGCCAGGCTACACCTCCAAGAAAAGAGGCTGGGGACTTGGACTAACGCTGGTAAAACGAATTATTGAAAATTACCACACCGGAAAGATTTTTGTTAAATCATCTGAGTTGGACAAAGGGACCACGTTTCGCATCGTTTTGAAAGTTTAGTCGGGAAGGACAAAATCGCCCTTCAAAGCCTTATTCTAAGTAGTTCACACATAAGCGGAAAAGAATTCAAATTCTTTGGAATCAAGATGGAAATCAAACTTGGCTTTAAAGGATTATTGGTTTAATTTTGCACTTCGAAATTCAAAGTGACATAATTCTTATAACACTCACAAAATAATGGCGAACACCGGAAGAATAACCCAGGTAATTGGACCCGTCGTTGACGTTAGTTTTGAAGGCGAAGGCTCCAAACTGCCCGAAATCCTTGATGCCCTTAAGGTTACCAAAGAAAATGGCCAGGTAGTAATCCTGGAAGTACAGCAACACCTGGGCGAAGACAGGGTTCGTACTATTGCCATGGACAGTACAGATGGTTTGAGCAGAGGGATAGTAGTAACTGACACTGGCGCTCCTATTTCCATGCCCATCGGCGATGATATCAAAGGCCGTTTGTTCAATGTAGTTGGTGAAGCCATTGACGGCATCAGCCAGCCTGAAGGCAAAAACAGGCTTCCTATTCACCGTTCTGCCCCCAGGTTCGAAGACCTTTCAACTTCTACCGAGGTGCTTTTCACAGGAATCAAGGTGATCGACCTTATTGAGCCTTACTCAAAAGGTGGTAAAATTGGTTTGTTCGGTGGTGCCGGTGTGGGTAAAACAGTGTTGATCCAGGAATTGATCAACAACATCGCCAAGGCCTATGCTGGTCTTTCAGTATTTGCTGGTGTGGGTGAAAGAACACGTGAAGGAAATGACCTTCTTCGTGAAATGATTGAATCTGGTATCGTAAACTACGGCGACGACTTCCTTCATTCGATGGAAAAAGGTGGTTGGGACCTTAGCAAAGTAGATAAAAAGAAATTACTTGAGTCGAAGGCAACCTTCGTGTTTGGCCAAATGAACGAGCCCCCTGGGGCCCGTGCAAGAGTAGCTTTGTCTGGTCTTACTCTGGCCGAGTACTACCGTGATGGCGATGGAACTGGCAAAGGAAAAGATATTCTTTTCTTTATTGACAATATCTTCCGTTTCACCCAGGCTGGCTCTGAGGTGTCTGCCCTTCTTGGTCGTATGCCTTCTGCGGTAGGTTACCAGCCTACGCTGGCTACTGAAATGGGCGCCATGCAGGAGAGAATTACTTCTACCAAAAATGGTTCTATCACATCGGTGCAGGCTGTTTACGTACCTGCTGATGACTTGACCGACCCTGCTCCGGCAACTACCTTCTCTCACCTTGATGCTACTACTGTACTTTCAAGAAAGATTTCCGAGCTGGGTATTTATCCTGCTGTGGATCCTTTGGACTCTACGTCGAGAATTCTTTCAGCCGACATCGTGGGCGAAGAGCATTACAGATGTGCTCAAAATGTGAAGGAAATACTTCAGCGCTACAAAGAACTTCAGGATATCATTGCCATTCTTGGTATGGACGAACTTTCTGACGAAGACAAGCAGGCTGTTTCGAGAGCTCGCCGTGTGCAGCGTTTCCTTTCTCAGCCTTTTCACGTGGCCGAGCAGTTTACAGGTATCCCTGGCCAGCTGGTTGACATCAAGGACACTATCAAAGGTTTCAATATGATCATGGCTGGTGACGTTGATCACCTTCCTGAATCAGCGTTCAACCTGAAGGGAACTATTGAGCAGGCAATCGAAGCTGGCGAGAAAATGTTGGCTGAAGCTGCTAAAGCATAATTTGAAACTGTAGAACATGTATTTGGAAATTATCACACCCGATCGTAAAGTGTTTGAAGGAGAAGTTGATGCTGCCACCTTTCCTGGCAGCGACGGCTCGTTTCAGGTGCTGAACAATCACGCACCTATTATCAGCTCTTTGGCGAAGGGAGACTTAATATACAAAACCAAGGAAGGATCAAAAATCCTTATAGTTGATGGTGGCGTGGTGGAGGTAAGGAACAATCATGTGATTGTCCTTGCAGAATCTGTGGAATAGAACCCCAAAACAAATATTAAAAGCCTTTGATAACCTTTGTTGTCAGAGGCTTTTTCGTTTTAACAGACCTCAGACATCTTTGTTAAGGGCTGAAGTGCCATTTTCCAGGCATTCAAAATGAGTGTTAACTATTTAGACTACTTTTATCAACACATTACACTTACCTACTTGCTCATGAAAAGAATTTTGTTTCTACTGGCTCTTGGGCCTTTTCTACTCGCCGGCTGCACCTCCAACCAGCCAACTACCCCTTGGCAAATTGGCCCCTTTGTCAAACAGGATGCTGCCAACCCCATCTTAACTGCGCTCGATAGCACAACATTTTTCTGCCCCGTAAGAATGGACAGCGTGTACTGGGAGGCGAAGGACGTATTCAACCCCACAGCCTTGGTAAGAAATGGGAAAGTGCATTTACTATACAGAGCAGAAGACAAGGTTGGAAAATACGCCGGCACATCCCGCATAGGGTTAGCCGTCAGCGATGATGGCATTCACTTCGAAAGGATGCCAGCCCCAATTTTCTATCCCGAAAATGACGCTCAGAGCAAATATGAGTGGGAAGGTGGCTGTGAAGACCCCAGGATAGTAGAAAGCGAAGACGGCACCTACTTTATGACCTACACTGCTTACGATGGCGAAATAGCTCGGCTGCTGGTGGCTTCTTCCAAAGACCTGGCGACCTGGACAAAATACGGCCCGGTTTTTCAGTCAGCCGAAAACGGTAAGTTCCTCGACCTTTGGTCGAAATCAGGCGCTGTTGTCACAAAAAGAGACGGCGATAAATTTGTCGCAACCAAAATCAACGGAAAGTACTGGATGTACTGGGGCGACACCAACATTTACTTGGCCTGGTCCGACGACCTCATCAACTGGACGCCAGTAACTGACGATGCGGCTGGTGTAACCGACTACAAGCTGAAGCCCATTTTCGGCCCACGGCCGGGCAAGTTTGACAGCGACCTGGTGGAGCCGGGCCCGCAGGCTTTCGTAACGGGCCAGGGCATTCTCCTCATCTATAACAGCAGAAATTATGGAGAAAACCGAACGGCTGACTTGGCAGACGGTACCTACTCCGCAGGGCAGATTCTTTTTGACATCAACGACCCCTCCAAGGTGGTAAGCCGCTCCGGCGATTACTTTATGACACCCGATAAAGGCTATGAAATCACCGGCCAGGTAAACAATGTGTGTTTTCTGGAAGGCTTAGTGAATTTCAAAGGCAAGTGGTACTTATATTACGGAACCGCCGACTCAAAAATCGCAGTAGCTGTTGCAGAATAGCTTCTATTCAGTTTAAAAACCATTTCTTTTTTCGTATATTTAGATAGGTATTAGCCTGAAAACCAGCTTAAACTTACCGGCATGGTAAAGATTCGTCTTTCCCACAAAGCTATTGCGTTCGCTATTTCTGTGGTGTTTCTTTCCTGCGACAGGAACGAATCTCTGCACGAAGCTTCTTTTCAGGTGTTTGCCCTCTCCCCGTTGATTGGTGCTGCTGGTGATACTATCACAATTTCAGGAGATCATTTCAACTTTATCAGCCCTGCGGTGGCTTTCAATAGTACGCCTGCAAATTTGGTCAACCGAACCGCCACTGAACTTATGGTGATAGTGCCAGAAGGAGCGACCACTGGCCTTGTAAAGGTGCGGTATCAGGGATATTCTGCCGCAGTCCCCCAGGAATTTACGGTTGTTACCAAGCGCCCGGCAACAAGGCACACTTTCGAAGTGCATGAAAATGGCAGAGTGGCTTCCATGATTCTTTCTTTTAGCGAGTTTGAGAAATTAAACGAGCGCTCATTTGACCTCGAAGAATACCAAAGCCTCTACAGGGACCTGTACAGAAAGTTTGAGGACGACTTCGACTTCATCATCCAAATTGCAGCGAATAACAGCATACCCCGTGGCCAGCCTGCTGGCTACGAGGGAAATATCTCCAACCACATTGATGGGATTGGCATAGGAGAACTTGAACTCACCACTGGGTATGGATCCGCTGGACGTTTGCAGTCGCTAGTAGGGCTCCCCACTCTGACAGGATTGCAAACCGGCCCGCTCCTTCACGAAATAATGCACCGATGGGGGAATTTTGTCATCGAGGACGTTGAATACTATGACCTTAGTGAAAACAAGCCCATTCCGATGCCTACCCACTGGGGATTTTCGGGCTGCGGTGGAATGCTGGGTGGATTTGTACAATCAACATTGTACGACAGCATCGACGGCAATCCGAACCTGTACATCTTTCGGGAAGAGCCAATCAACGGCTATTCTGATTTTGAGCTCTATCTGATGGGGCTGCTGCCTCCTGATAGCCTGGAACCTTTTGATGTATTCACTAACGTGGTATCCTGGACAGGCCGAAAGCTGGAAGCCAACACCAGAAATACATACAATCGGGCAAGGATAGAAAGAGAATTCGGCGTAAGGAAACCCGACGTTAGCAACTCGCAAAAACATTTCCGGGCATTGGTGCTGGTAATGACTCCCTACCCGCTAACCGACGCACAGTGGATCAGAATAGATGAACAAACTGTAAAATTTTGTGCAACTGAAGATGACGGCGAGCCTTTTATCAATTTTTGGGAAGCCACCAGAGGACTGGCCACACTGAGCATGGACTCTCTTTTTAGTTCAATTAAACCAGAATAAAGCATATCTTACCGGTAAGGATAAAACAGACTCTCAGAAAATGAAAACACAGCTAATAGCACTCACTCTACTAATGGCCTTTAATGCCGCTTTGGCACAAAACAAACTCACCAAAGAAGAAAAAAAGGATGGCTATGCGCTCCTATTTAATGGAAAAGACCTCTCTGGCTGGATAGGCAATAAGCAAGATTATGTGGCGGAAAACGGCACTATTGCAGTGAAAACAGATGCAGGTGGAAGCGGCAATCTTTACACTGAAAAGGAATACGGAGATTTCATTTTCCGTTTTGAGTTCAAGCTAACACCTGACGCCAACAACGGCCTGGGCATTCGCACACCGCTGGAAGGTGATGCTGCTTATGTAGGTATGGAACTGCAGATATTAGACAACACTGCCGAAATGTACTCCAAGCTTCAGCCCTATCAATACCATGGCTCTGTTTATGGGGTTATCCCTGCTAAGCGTGGTTTTTTAAAGCCTGTTGGCGAGTGGAACAACCAGGAGGTTGAAGTGAAGGGCAACAAAGTGAAGGTGACGCTTAATGGCGAAGTAATTGTGGATGGCGACATCGCCGAGGCCAGCAAAGACGGCACCATGGATCATAAGGAGCACTCAGGTCTAAAAAATAAGACGGGTTACATCGGCTTTTTAGGACATGGTTCGGAATTGTATTTCAGGAACATCAGGATTAAGGAACTGAAATAGTCAATCGCTCCACGCAAAACAAGGAAACTATCAGAAATGATGGGTCAAGCAATAGGCCAACAGAGTGCCAGTCAAAACAAAAATTCTGGCTTTCAGCAACTGTCGGCAATAAAAAAGCAACAGGTCCAAGCCTGTCCCGGCCGGGCGAGGCGCATTGAACCAGTTTTGGTTTTTTAGGGACGAACGAAAACCGCAACAAAAAAAGCCATCGGTAATGATGGCTTTTTTTGTTTCCGCTCCTCCTCTTGGGCTCGAACCAAGGACCCTCTGATTAACAGTCAGATAAAATTGTTTTGCTAATATTTGTTAACGCTTGTATTTACTTGTTTTTCAAGTAGTTATACTCACGTTTTATCAATAAACAATTGATAAAGATTACGCTTTTGAGTAACATTGTTGCGCAAAGTGTTACTCAAATAACTAGATGATTAAGCTACCTACTTGCTCATATGTAATTGACTCCAGGCGTTCATTAACAAATGGAAATTTCCCTGTCAAAATTAGAATTACTTATCAGCGTGTGTCTAGACTCTATTCCATCAGAGAAGGTAAAGGCACATTAGACTTATCTAAGTCCGATTATAGCAAACTGGAAAAGCACAAGACTTCCTCAGTACTGGCTGCCAAGCGCAAACTGATTCGCTCCGAGATTAATAGAGCAGAAAGCATTATAGAAACCATCTCACGATCCGGATCAGAGTTTACCTTCAAACAGTTCGAGATCTCTTTTCGTGACAGATACGATATAAAATCAGTCGGTGGAGTATTTCAACTTATCATCGATGAAAAAATGAAGGCTGGGAGAGCCGGAACCTCGATCTCATATCGTGACGCACTCCATGCACTTGATCGATTTAAAAACAGCAAGGAAATATTGTTCAAGGAGATTACTGTAGAGTTTTTAATGAAATATGAAAAGCATCTGCTAGCTGAGGGGAAATCAATCAACTCTGTAGGTGTATATATGCGCTCTCTTCGAGTGGCTTACAATAGAGCAGTTCACTATCAGCTGGTAAATCCTCTCCAGTATCCATTCGGAAAATTCAAGTACACAATCCCAAAAGAGACCACCAGGAAGCGAGCCCTTACAAAGGCCGAAATAAAGTCCATATATAGTGATTTCACACCACTCTTTAAGTCGCAAGAATGGTACGCTAAAAATTACTTTATGCTGTCATATTTGTGCAACGGAATGAATTTTAGAGACATAGCCGAGCTTACCACTGAAAATGTAGATACAAATTGGATTAGGTACTATAGGACAAAAACCAAGATGACTTCAATGGATAAAAAGCTTATACAAATATTCATATCTCCCGAACTGAGAAAAATAATGAATGATTTGTCCGCCCATAGCGGCAAATATTTCTTTCCAATACTTTCAGAAGGTATGGATGAGTATCGAAAAAAACAGGTGGTTAACCAGCTAATAAAAACAACTAATAAATACCTGAAAAAAATTGCACTAGAACTCGGTATCACCAACCAAATATCAACTTACTATGCCAGGCATACCTGGGCAACTGTTCAAAAACGAAATGGGGCAAGCATAGAGCTTATATCCGATTCCTTAGGACACCATTCCACTAATATCACTCAAGTGTACCTCGACAGCTTTGACGAGGATACAT
>TARA_R110001606_G_scaffold239423_2_pt1 | contig 96576 bp, 99 predicted proteins | sample TARA_R110001606 | Tara Oceans TARA_R110001606 (sample SAMEA4398315) | marine metagenome | biome: Polar Biome; feature: [SRF] surface water layer (ENVO:00010504); material: water (ENVO:00002006), including particulate matter (ENVO:01000060) such as... | depth 5 m
GAAGGAAGACGGGCGAGAGAGAAGACGGAACCAACCGCCCACAGTGACTCCCCCGCCACACTCCCCGGTCTGCGTTTGCGCCCCGGGAACGCCCCCGGACCTGTCCCGTTATGATCTCCAACGGAGAGACCCATGCCCCTGCCCCGCACTGCCAATGACACCAAGCCCGACCTGCGCCTCGTCGGGGCCGAGTCCGAGGTCTATGACCTGATGCGGCCGGCCGCCACGCCGTCCGAGCGCGTGCGGCGTCTGCAGGCCGAGGCCCGCGCCCTGGCGCTGGAACAGGTCGAGGCGCTGGACGCCGCCCTGGCCCGCGACATCGCCGACGGCGGCGACGCCTATCCGGTCGGGGCCCGCGACATGGCCGCCCGCCTCGCCGACGACCTGCCCAAACGCGCTGATAGCTTGCGGGCGGTGGTCAACCGGACGAAGTAGCGGCGTCCAAGACCCTCCCTTCTCCCCTCGTGGGAGAAGGACAACGGGGCCCGGATCCGTACTTCACCCCCAAAAACCTCGCACCCCTCAAACCTGATTTATAATGCCCGTGACCGCCCCTCCCGGCCGGTTCGCGCCGCCCTGACGACCGCGCGCCACACTATTTTCCCCCGCGCACCGGGCCTTGCGGGGACATTCGCCCCGTCCGGCACACCCCTTGCAGAACCCGGGGTGACCGCCGGATCCCCGGCTCGGTCAGGAACGGAGCTTCCCATGGCCAAGTCGGCCTCATCCCGGGTCACGACGCCCCGCAAGATCGCGTCGACCAAGCCGGACCTGCGTCTCGTCGAGGCCAGCGCCGATCGCGCCGCCGCCGTCGAGGCCGCGGTGCTGGCGTCGGCCCCGGTCGAGGCCCCTCCGGCCCTGAAATCCCGTGCCGGCGGGGCTCAGCAGAGCACCTCGGCCCGGGTGCGCAGCCTGTTACAGGAAGCGCGCGCCCTGGCGCTGGATCAGGTGCATGCGCTGGAAACCGCCCTGCAGGACGCGGCTGATCTGGCGCGCGAGATCGCCGACGGCGGCGACGCCTATCCGGTCGGGACCCGCGAAATGGCCTCGCGTCTGGCCTCGGACCTCCCGGCCAAGGCCGAGGCCATCCGTGCCATTGTGAAACGGCTGCACTAGGGAGTGAGCGCTATTGCGCCAGCACGTCGCCCTGATCCGGGTTGCGTTTGAACCAGGCGACCGCATAGCTGCAGCGCGGGGCCAGGGTCAGCCCTTCGGCCCGGGCGTGATCGGCCACGGCCTGCATGAAGCGCCCGGCCGCGCCGGTGCCGCGCAGGGCCGCATCGGCCTCGACATGCAGCAGGGACCGCGTCGTGCCCTGCACCGCATAGTCGGCCCAGACCAGCGCCGTGCCGCCGTCGGGCATGGTGACGGCCTGTTCAAAGCGCATGGCCTCGGGCCGGTCGATCAGGCTGGAGCCCGCCATCAGGGGGCCTTGTCCTGCAGCAGGCGCAGCAGGCCGAACACGCTCTTGACCGTGAACCAGACGGTGATCAGGAACCACAGCAGGAAGAACAGGAACAGGAAGGGGATGCCGATCAGGGCCAGCGAGGCCACGGCGCTGACGGCGATGGCGATCCAGCAGGCGATGGTCCACCAGAACACCGACCAGAACAGCTGGATCTGGGCCTCGATATGGGCGCGGCCGATGCCGGTGGCGCTGTCCCGCCCGGCATAGGCAACGACCAGACCGACCAGCACCAGGATGTTGGCGCTGGGGATCGACAGGATGAACAGCACCCAGGCGGCCAGGGCGGCGACCTTGCCCTCGGAGCCGTTGGCGGTATCGGCGGTGAAACGCGATTCGGGGGGGACGGCGGACATGGTCGCTCCTAGATCAGCCAGCTGCGAGGATTGGAAACGGCCCGGCCGGCTTTCAGATCCCACAGGCCGACCGCGCCACGCACCGGCAGCCAGACCGCCAGGGCGAACAGAATGAAGACGCCGACGCCGACCACGATCAGAATCGCCCCCAGCACGGCGATCACCGCCGCCGCCCACAGGGTGCGCTGCTGGAAGATCAGATGGCTGCGCGCCACGGCGTCGTCCGGCAGCGGCCGCCCGGTCACCGCCAGCAGGCCGATCAGGGCGGCAACGCCGAAGGTCGGGACGGCGAACAGGATCAGGGCGTAGATGGTGAACAGCCCTGTGCTCCCGGGCACGTCCGCCGGCGTCCGACGCCGTCGGGTGAACGACTCGGACAGGGCGAAGGTCGAGCCGGTGTCGACCGCCGGGGCGACCACGACGGGTTCGGGCTCAGGCTCAGGCTCAGGTTCGGGCATGGGGTCGGGCTCGGGCTGCGGCTCTGCCGGCCGGGTCTGCCCGACCAGCGACGCCGCCGAGGCGAAGCCGACATGGGCGTCGTCGTCGTGCAGCGCGGCGCGCGGGCTCACAGGCTCGGGCTCGGGCTCGGGCTCGGGCTCGGGCTCGGGCTCGGGTTCCGGCTCGGGGGTCGGCTCGGGAGCCGGTTCGGGGTCTGACCCGGCCGTGATCTCGACGTCGACCGGCGGCGTGGCCTGCGGCTCCGGCTCGGGGGTGACGACGGGGTCTGGGTCGGGCTGGTGGGGGTCGCCGGGTTCGGCCAAGGCTTGGTCCTCTGGTCTGGGGCCGACAATGCCGCTCCGGCCTGCGCCGCGCAACCGTCAGCGGCTGAAGGCGAGCGCGCAGCCGGCGGCCTCGGCCCCGTCGAGGGCCCCGGGCTTCTCGATCCGGACGGCCACGCGCCGCACCCGGGCATCCTCGAGGCAGGCCACGGCCAGCCGTTCGGCGAAGGTCTCGACCAGGCCGACATGGCCCGCGGCCGCGATGGCTCGGGCCGCCGCCGCCACGGTCTCGTAGTTGATGGTGTCGGCCAGATGCTCGACCACGACGGGGCCCATCTCCAGGGTCACGTCAATGACCAGGGTCTGCAGCCGGCCCTGTTCATGATCATAGACGCCGATGCCGACGTCGAGACGCAGGCCGCGCACGAACACGCTCAGCCCCTCGCGCTGGAAGGCGTCGCCGAGCGGAAACGGCGTGACCGTGGGGGACGAGCTCATGCGACGCTACTCCAGAATGTCGGGGGTGCGCCACGCCAGGTGCTGCCCCCCGTCCACGGCGATCATCTGGCCGGTGACCATGTCGGCGTCCAGCAGCCAGCGCACGGCGGCGGCCACCGCTTCCGGGCTGCCCGGCCGCTGCAGCAGGGTCGCCCCCGCCTCGGCCGCGAAATCGGCGGCGGTCTGATGCACCGACGGCAGGGTCGGACCGGGGCCGACGCCATTGACGCGGATGGTCGGGGCCAGGGCCTGGGCCAGGGTCTGCGTCGCCCACCACAGGGCATTGCGCGACAGGCTGTAGGAGAAGAAGCGCGGATCGGGCTTCAGCACCCGCTGATCCAGCAGGTTGACGATGGCCGATCCGTCCGGGGCCTGGGCGGCAAAGGCCTCGGCCAGCACGATCGGGGCGCGCAGATTGGTGTCGAGATGACGGTCCCAGGTGGCGCGGTCCAGCGACCCGACCCGGTCGTCCTCGAACACCGAGGCATTGTTGACCAGCGCCGTCAGCGGTCCCAGCGCCGCGACCGCTGCCGGCACCAGGGCCCGGGTCGCCGTCTCGTCGGTCAGGTCGGCGGCCAGAAGCACCGCACGCCGGCCCAGATCACGCACGGCGGCCGCCACCGTCTCAGCATCGGCCGCGGAATCGCGATGATGAATCGCCACGTCATAGCCGGCCGCGGCCAGCGCAAGGCAGATCGCCCGGCCGATCCGTTTCGATCCGCCGGTGACCAGCGCCGCGCCGCGACTGGCGCGAGTGTCAGTCAATCCGGCCGAACTCGACGAAATTGATGATGGCGATGACGGCGATGAAGCCGAAGATGATTCCGAGAGCCAGCATGAAAACACTCCTGTTCGTGCGCCGCAATAAAGCCCCCCGCCCGCCTGTTCAAGCGCAACCGGCGCGGCCTATCCTCGCGGCAGCATGAGCAATTGGCGAACCCACGTCGAACCCTTCACCCGTCCGCTGTTCTTCGCCTGGTCGCGGATCAGCCGGGGTATGACGCTGGGCGTGCGTGGCGTGGCCGTCGACGGCGAGGGCCGGGTCCTGCTGGTGCGGCACACCTATCTGCACGGCTGGTGGTTGCCCGGCGGGGGCGTCGACCGCGGCGAGACCGTGGAACAGGCGGTCATCCGCGAGATGCGCGAGGAGACAGGCCTGATCGTCGAGGGCCGCCCACGGCTGATATCGGCCCATTCCAACGAACGGTTCTTTCCCGGCGACCACGTGCTGGTCTACCGTATCGACAGCTTCAGTCTGACCGACCGCGCCCCCGACGGTGAGATCGCCGAGACCGGCTGGTTCGCCCCCGACGCCCTGCCCGCCGACACGCATCGCGCCAGTCGGACCCGGCTCTCCGAGGTGCTGAACGGCGAAACCAGCGATCCGGACTGGTAACCTTCCCTTTTCAACGCTAGCGAAACCCATGAACCCCACGCTCTTCGCCATGCTCGCCGTCGTCTTCGGCGGGGCCGCCACGGCCCTTCAGGCTCCGACCAACGCCAAGATGATGACTGCCGTCGGTTCGCCGGTGAACGCAGCCTTCGTCTCCTTCGCCGTCGGCACGGCCGCGCTGGGCATACTGGCCGTAATGCTGCAGAGCCGGCCGGACATGGCCGCCTCGCGGGCCCTGCCCTGGTATGCCTGGGTCGGCGGCCTGTACGGGGCCATCTTCGTCGTTGCCGCGACCTGGGGCGTGCCCAGACTGGGCGTGGCCACCACCATCACCCTGATGGTCGCCGGTCAGTTGCTGCTCAGCCTCGTGCTCGATCATTTCGGCGTCATGGGGGTGCCAAAACAGCCGCTGAACCTGAGCCGTATCGCCGGAGTCGCCCTGGTTCTGGCCGGTGTCCTTCTGGTGCGGCGTTCCTGAGCCTATATCGGACGGGATGACCGAGCCGACGATCACCGATGTGCCTGCCGAAGCGCCCGCGCTGACCGCCGCCGACCTGATCCGGGACGAGGCTCGACGCGCGCCGGACAAGCCGGGCGTCTACCGGATGTATGGCGAGGACGGCACCTGCCTTTATGTCGGCAAGGCCGCCAGTCTGAAGAAGCGCATTCTTCAGTACGCCCAGGGCCGGTTCCACACCCAACGCATTGGGTTGATGGTGTCGCTGACCCGGTCGATGGAGCTGGTGGTCACGGCCTCCGAGACCGAGGCCCTGCTGCTCGAATCCAACTTCATCAAACGGTTGAAGCCTCGCTTCAACGTGCTGCTGCGCGACGACAAATCCTTTGCCGAGCTGATGATCCGCAAGGACCACCGCGCGCCCCAGGTGAAAAAGCATCGCGGGGCCCACACCACGCCCGGCGATTATTTCGGCCCGTTCGCCTCGACCTGGGCGGTCAACCGCACCCTGACCACCCTGCAGCGGGCCTTCCTGCTGCGCACCTGTTCCGACAGCGTCTACGAGAGCCGCACCCGTCCCTGCATGCTGCACCAGATCAAGCGCTGTTCGGCCCCCTGTACCGGCCTGATCTCGCTGGAAGACTATCGGGCGCTGGTCGACGAGGCCTCGGCCTTTCTGAAGGGGCGGTCCCGCGCCGTCATCACGCGCCTGTCGGACGAGATGACGGCGGCGGCCGAGGTGCAGGACTACGAACAGGCCGCCCGTGTCCGCGACCGTATCCGGGCGCTGTCGACCATCGCCATGGAGAATTCGGTCAGCGCCGACGGCATCGCCGAGGCCGACGTCTTCGCCCTGTTCAGCGAGGGCGGTCAGGCCTGCGTCCAGGTCTTCTTCTACCGCGCCGGTCAGAACTGGGGCGGGCGCGCCTATTTCCCGCGCGTTGACCGCAGCGACACCGATCCGGAAATCCTCGCCGCCTTTCTGGGTCAGTTCTACGAGGACAAGCCGGTCCCGCGCCTGATCCTGTCCAATGTCCGGCCGCACGAACTGGAGCTGCTGGAGGAGGCCTTCAGCCTCAAGTCCGATCACAAGGTCGAAATCGCCCGCCCCCAGCGCGGCGACAAGCTGGGTTTGGTCGACCACGCCCTGACCAATGCCCGCGAGGCGCTGGGCCGGCGGATGGCCGAGAGCTCGGCCCAGGGCAAGATTCTTGACGAGATTTGCGAAGTTCTGGGCCTGGAGGTCCGGCCGGAACGGATCGAGGTCTATGACAACGCCCATATCCAGGGGACCAACGCCGTCGGCGGCATGATCGTTGCCGGGCCCGACGGCTTCCTGAAGTCGCAATACCGGAAGTTCAACATCCGCGGCGAGGACCTGACCCCCGGGGATGACTACGGCATGATGCGCGAGGTGATGCGCCGTCGGTTCGGCCGACTGGTCAAGGACGAGGCGTCGGGCGAGGACGTGATCCGCCCCGACCTGCTGCTGATCGACGGCGGAGCGGGCCAACTGGCCGAGGTTCTGGCGGTGCTGGCCGATCTGGGGGTCGAGGACATCGCCGTGGTCGGTATCGCCAAGGGACCGGATCGCGACGCCGGGATGGAGCGGTTCTTCATGCCGGGCAAGCCGCCCTTCATGCTGCCGCTGAAATCACCGGCCCTCTATTATGTTCAGCGGCTACGCGACGAGGCCCACCGCTTTGCCAACGGGGCCCATCGCACCCGTCGCTCGATGGACATCAAGAAGAACCCGCTCGACGACATCGAAGGGGTCGGGCCCGGGCGCAAAAAGGCGCTGCTGCATGCGTTCGGCTCTGCCAAGGGGGTGTCCCGGGCGGCTGTCGTCGACCTTGTAAAGATTCCCGGCATCAACCAGCCGCTCGCCGAACGTATTCATGCCTACTTCCGCAAACCCTGAAGCTGCCCTAGAAGCCGATTCATGACCGCAGCATCCGACGAACTGACCGCCGGCTATCGCCGGTTCCGCGACACGACCTGGCCCGAGCAGCGGGCCCGCTTCATCGCCCTCGCCGAGGAAGGTCAGGAACCGCACACCCTGATCGTCGCCTGTTCCGACAGCCGCGCCGATCCCGCCGCCATCTTCGACGCAACCCCGGGCGAATTGTTCGTGGTTCGCAACGTCGCCAACCTGGTGCCGCCCTATGAGCCCGATGGCCAGCTACACGGTGTCTCGGCCGCGCTGGAGTTCGGCGTCAAGGTATTGAAGGTCAAGCGGATCGTGGTCATGGGCCACGCCCACTGCGGCGGCGTCAACGCGATGCGGACCGGGGCACCCGACAACTGCCAGGACTTTGTCGCCCCCTGGGTCGCTCAGGGAGCCGATACGGTACGCGCTGCGACCAAATCCGCTACCCCGGCTGAGGCTGAACGGATTGCCGAAGAAGCGGTGGTCCGGCTGTCGCTGGACAATCTGCGCACCTTCCCATGGATCGCCGAGCGCGAGGCGGCCGGAGAACTGGAATTGACGGGCCTGCATTTCGGCATCGCCGACGGCGTGCTCACGGCCCTGACGGACCAGCCGCGGTTCGAACCGCTGGGTTGAGTCGACCCTCGCCAGTCTTCGCGAAGCATGGCAAACCGGACGCAAGCCGACCGGAAACGCAGATGACCCGCACCCACGCCAACCCGATCCCCAACATCCTGACGGGCATCCGTCTGTTTGCCGGGGTGATCATGTTCCTGATCCTGGCGGGGGCCACCGGTATTCCGGTGCTGTCAGCCTATCTGAGCCCGGACGACCAGTTCGCGCTCTATCGGGCCGCGTTCTGGATCTTCGTGATCGCCGCCTCGACCGACTGGGTCGACGGCTATTTGGCCCGGCGCTGGAATTCGACGACCCGCTGGGGCGCGATTCTCGACCCGATCGCCGACAAGATCCTGGTCACGGGCGCGATCCTCGGCCTGCTGACCTCGGGCTCCCTGACCTTCATCGCCATTCCCTGCGGTTTGATCCTGTTTCGCGAATTTGCCGTCTCGGCCCTGCGCGAGACCATGGCCGGCAAGGTCCATCTGCCGGTGACCCTGCTGGCCAAGTGGAAGACCACCCTGCAGATGGTGGCCCTGGGCGCGCAACAGTTGATCCTGCTCTGGGACGGCTTCGGCTTCCCGCTCGAGTGGCAACCGCATTTCCAGACCTTCGCCTATGTGCTGATCTGGGCCGCCGCCATCGTCACCCTGTGGACCGGCTGGCAGTATTTCGACACGGCCAAGCGGCAGATGGCTGAGCTCTAGGTCGCAGGAATTAGGGCTTGAGGCTTAGACGTTCTCCCTAAGCCCTAAGCCCTACAACCTACCTACTCAGTCGGCCCCCAGCTCCGCCACCAACCGCTGCATGCCGTAGACATCGCGCAGGGCCGTGGTCACCGCGCCGGTGGTCACAATGACCGAGCGGTTGACGTTGCGGTCATAGCCATAGGCGTTGCGCTGGCTCAGCACGGTCGAGTCGAAATTGGCTCCGACGATCTCGCCCGCTTCATTAACGACCGGTGAGCCGGACGACCCACCGATGGTGTCGGACGACACCGCCATGTTCAGCACGGTATCGCCGTCGATCCGGTCCTTCGCCGCGAGCAGTTTCGGCGCCACGTCGAACGGGGCCGCGCCGGTGGCCCGGTCCCACAGGCCGTTGAAGGTGGTGAAGGCCCCGAAGCGCTGGCCCGGTACGTCCGTACCCTCGATCCGGCCGTAGGTCAGGCGCAGGGTGCCGGTGGCGTCCGGATAGACGGCGTCGCCATAGGCGGCGAACCGCGCCGCGGCCAGTTGCTCCGAAGCGCGCGCGGTCGGGGCCTCGACCCGGGTTTCCCAGTCCGAGCGAACGGCGCGGGCCTGATCATCGACCTTGAGCGCGTACTGGATCAGAGGATCGTTTGAGGCGCGCACGGCGGCGAGCCCGCCGTCCCACAACGCCCGGCGCACCGCAGGGTCGGCAAGGGTCGTCCCCTCGACCAGCCGGGCCGACAGCCCCTCGGGCGACTCCTGCCCCAGCAGGACGCGGACGCGGGGGTCATCGACGGTCAGCCATTCGCGCGTCTTGGACAGCCACCATTCCAGCCGCACCTGATCCAGCGACGGATAGACCGGGCGTTCGGCCATCAGCCGGGACTCGACGCTCGACAGACGGGAGTCGGCGAACTCGGGCAGGCGCTGGTCGGACGGCTTGGCCCGTTCCGCCGCGGCCCGGACCAGGGTCTCGGCATAGCCGTACAGGCTGGAGCCACCGCCCGCGCGCGCTTCCAGCAGGCTGTAGGCCGGGTAGAGCTGGCGCTGGATCGGCTGTACCGTCGCCAGATCGGCCCAGGGGTCGTCCGCCGTAGCTCCGGCCGCAGCTCGGCCCCGGAAATCAGCCTCCGCCTCGGCCCGTCCGGCCATGAAGGCCGGATCGATCAGGGCCCGCATGCGGCCGAGGCCACGCTTGTAGCTGTTCTCGACGCTGGAGATCGGGTCCATGGCGATGAAGGCGTTCTCCTCGCTCTCCTCGGAGAACCGGATCATCCGGCCGCGCAGCTCCGACGCCAGCAGCTGGTCCATCGGCAGGACCACGTCGCGGATGGTCATCAGCTGGTCCTGGGTCAGCAGGCGCTGGGTCGAGCCGGGGCTGCCCGAGACGAACACCGGCGTGCCCTCGACCGGGGTCGCGGCGTTCCAGGTGAAATGGGTCGGTGTCACCGCCGGCTGGCCGTTTTCGTAGAGACGGATGAAGGCGGCATCGATGGCGAAACGCGGGAAGCTGAAATTGTCGAGGTCACCGCCGAAGGTCGCGGCGCGGTCCTCGGGCGCGAAGGCCAGACGGACGTCGGTGTATTTCTTGTAGGTGTAGAGCTTGAACTGGCCGCCGCGGTACAGGCTGACCACCTGGCAACGCTTACCGGTGTCGCTGGCGCAGGCCTCCTGTTCGATCCGTCCGCTCTCGGCGTCGCGCGCCTGGGTGAAGGCCTGACCCGACAGGCCCTCGCCCGCCTTGTGCATCCGCTCTGTCACATCGGCGATGTCGGTCAGGATCTCGGCCGTGCCGCCGGGGCATTTGAGTTCCTCCTCACGCGAGCGCGGGGTGAAGCCGGTCTCGGCGTAGTTGATGGCCTGGGTCGACAGATTGGCGACACAGCTGGCGACGCAGTGGTTGTTGGTCATCACAAGGCCTTCGGCCGAGACGATGCCCGCCGAACAGCCGCCGAACTTGGCAGACGACAGCCGGACCCGGTCCAGCCATGCCTGATCGATATTGGTGCCCAGCGTCGCATTGGCCCGAGCGATCGGGAAGTTGTCGAAGGTCCACATGCCTTCCTCGGCCTGCGCCGGCGCAGCGGCGGCGAGGGACAGGGCGAGGACGGCAAGGGAGGGGGCGAGGTAACGCATGGATTTGTCTCCTCCCCATCGCCCGCGACGGGGAGGGGGACCACGAAGGGGTGGAGGGGTCGACGCCGGGCGGGGCCCCTCCGGTTGGTTCAGGATTTAACGCTAGCCCACGAAGTGTGGATGGGGAACCAGCCCCTCCACCACTTCGCGGTCCCCCTCCCCATTGGCTTCGCCAACAGGGAGGAGACAGGTCAGCGTACGCCCAGCTCTTCCAGCAGGTGCGGCTGGCGATAGATGTTGCGCAGCGCCTCGGTGATGGCCGCAGTCGAAACGGTGACGGTACGGTTCAGCTCGCCGTCGTAGCCGTAGGAACCACCAAGGGAGTGGATGTTGCCGTCGAAAGCGGCACCGATCACCTCGCCGTCGGCGTTGATCACCGGCGAGCCCGAGTTGCCGCCGATGATGTCATTGGTCGAGACGAAGTCATAGACGGTGTCCATGTTCACATCGGCCTTGTTGTCGAGAAAGGCCTGGGCCGCATTGAACGGCACCGCACCGGTGGCCCGCTCATACAGGCCGCCCATGTAGGTGAAGGCCGGCACGGTCACGCCGCGATAGGTCCAGCCCTTCACCTGACCATAGCTGAGGCGCAGGCTGAAGGTGGCGTCCGGGTACTGGTTGGAGCCATAGGCCGCGAACCGGGCCTGGGCGACGCGTTCGGCGGCACGGGCGGTCGGGGCGTTGACGGCGGCGGCCCATTGGTCACCGACCGCCTGGGCCGCGTCATCATTGGCAACGACGAGGGCCAGCAGCGGATCGGCCTCGGCCATCTGGGCCGGGGTCAGGTTCAGCGCCCAGCGACGATAGTCCGGATCGCCCAGCCGCGTACCGGACACCAGCCGCTCGGCCAGGGCCTCGGGGCTTTCGCGGCCCAGCAGCGACTTCACCTGGGCATTGTCGACCGTCAGGTATTCGCGGGTCTTGGACAGCCAGAAGGTCAGATAGATCTGTTCCAGATCGGCCGAGATGGGCACCTCGGTCGCCAGGCGATTGCCGAGCGAGGCCAGGGCCGCGGCGTTCATGCGGCGCTGGTCGGCGGGTTTGGCCTGATCCTTGGCCGCCCGCACCAGGGTGCGCGCATAGTCGTAGAGGGTCGAACCGCCGCCGGCGCGGGCCTCAAGCTGATAGTAGGGAACGAACAGATCGCGGGCGACGCTCTGGACCTGTTGCAGCTCGGCCCACGGATCGCCGATCCGTTGTTGCAGGGCCGGGTCGGCCGCGACGATCTCGCGCAGTTCGGCCTCTTCGTCCCGCTTCTTGCCCATGAAGACCGGATCGGTCAGGGCGCCTTGCTGGCCGAAATAGACCTTGAAGCGGTTCTCGAGACCGAAAACCGGATCGAACGAGACCCGACCAGCCTCCTCGCTGGTGCCGGCATACTGCAGCAAACGGCCACGCAGCTCGGAGGTCTGGATCAGTTGCAGCGGCAGCTGCTGGTCACGCAGGCGTTCCAGCTGGGACTGGGTCAGCAGGCGCGAGGTCGAGCCCGGATTGCCGGCCACGAAGGTGACGTCACCCTCGGCCGGCGGGTTCGGGTTCCAGACCAGATGGTTGGGCGTTTCGACCGGCTTGCCGTCTTCGTAGGCGCGCAGGAAACCGGCATCGAGGGCGTAGCGCGGGAAGTTGAAATTATCGGGATCGCCGCCGAAGAAGGCCGCCTGATTCTCGGGTGCGAACACCAGACGCACATCGTCATACTTGCGGAACTTGTACAGGGCGTAGCGCCCGCCGCGGTAGAAGCTGATCACCTGACAGGTCAGTTTGGCGTCTTCGGCGCAGTTTTCCTGCTGGATCGCCCGGGTCTCGGCGGCGCGCGCGGTGTTGAACTCCGCGCCCTCAAGGCCCTCGCCCGAGCCCAGCACCCGGTCGGTCACATCGATGATGTCGGTCAGAACCTCGGCCGTCTGACCCGGGCAGGTCACCTCTTCCTCGCGGGTCGCCGGCATCCAGCCATTCTTGACGTAGTCGTTTTCGGCGCTCGACAATTCTTGCACGCAGCCGACCACGCAGTGCCAGTTGGTCAGGATCAGGCCTTCACCCGAGACGAACGAGGCCGAACAGCCGCGGATGCGCACCGCCGCGCCGCGCACCCGGTCCAGCCAAGCCTGGTCGATATGCGTGCCGTATTTGTCGTTGACGACCTGAATCGGGAAATTGTCGAAGGTCCACATGCCCTCGTCGGCCCGCGCAGACGTGGGCAGGGTCGAAACCATCGCCGACGCGACGCCGATGGCGGCAAGCGAAGCGGTCAGGCGAAATGAGGGCAATGACATCAGAATCCGGACTCCCGTTGGATGCGCGTCGTATCGCGGCACCATCGCTCCTGATTACGCCGGATGAATGCGGGTCGTCTACGGTCAACCCTTCCTCACCATGGGCGGGTGCGACCTGAGCGTTACCCCGATTTAACTTGGCCCATGGTCTGTCCCCCTGCACATAGCGGGCTACCTCGGGGGTTTATCCAGTTCGATGTCGCTTGCACTTTCCACGCTCCTGTACGAATGGCGCCGCTACATGGCTGCCGTCATGGCCCTGGCCCTGTCCGGCCTGCTGGTCCTGGCCATGACCGGTGTCTTCATCGGCATCGGTAAGGGATTCACGGCCACGATCGAACGATCCAGCGCCGACATCATCATCATGCAGCCGGGTGCCAAGAGCCTGATCGGCGGCCCTTCGGGTGTGCCGCGCCGCTTCATCCCTCTCGCCTACAATCACCCCGATGTGGTCGAGGTTCAGCCTCTCGACGGGGCCGGCGGGTCGTTCCAGTCGATCAAGAACGTCGACCCGACCATGAGTCAGGCCGAGCGGGCCCGTCGCGGCGCGCCCAAACAACAGTTCGTGCAGGCCAGCATCATCGACACCACCCCGAACGCGGTGACCATTCCGACCGACTATTCCCAGGAACTGATCGACGCCCTGCGCCAGCCCTATACGGTCGCGATCGATGAGACCGCGCTGAAGCCACTGGGCGTCAAACTGGGCGACAAGGCCCTCTACAATGGCCAGACGGTCACCGTGATCGCCGTGCTGCGCGGCTATCCCAACATGATGCAGTCCACCGTCGTCATGTCGCGCGACACCCTGCGGATGCTGGGTCAGGCCGACACCGGCCCGCGGGTCGGCCCCCTGATGGTCAAGCTGCGCGACCCGGCCCGGGCCGTATCCGTCGCGGCCCAACTCAACACCATGGGCAACGGCCAGTGGAAGGCGTGGACGCGCCAGGAACTGGCCGACGCCAACGCCGGAGCGATGTTCGAGGAAGGCATCCTTGTCATCATCATCGGCGGCTGTGTGGTGCTGGGCACCATCATCGGCGTGGCCATCACCTGGCAGACCCTGCAGGGGGCCATCATGGCCAACATCAAGGAGTTTGCCTCACTGCGCGCCCTGGGCGTCAGCATGGGCTCGCTGCGCCGGATCGTCGTCGAACTGAGCTTCTGGGTCGGCATTCTCGGCGTCACCGCGGCGATCGGCCTGACGTGGCTGGTCGCGATGTTCGCCGCCTCCAATGCCGTCATCATCGCCCTGCCCATGGGCCTGTTGCTGGTCGTCGGCGGCGGCCTGATCCTGATCGCCATGGGCTCCGGCCTGCTGTCGATGGGCGTTCTTAAAAACAGCCAACCGGCGGATTTGCTGCGATGAGCCCGACCAAATCCCACGGCAAGCACGGCGACTTTGCCATAGAGGCCAAGGGCCTGATCAAACGCTTCAAGACCGGTCGCACCTATGTCGAGGTGTTGAAGGGTCTGGATTTCGATGCCCGCCACGGCGACCTGACCATGGTCATGGGCCCCTCGGGTTCCGGCAAGTCGACCCTGGTTGCCGCCCTGTCGGGGCTGTTGCGGCCGGAGGAAGGCAAGGTCGCCACCCTCGGGGTCGACGACCTGTGGAAGCTGAACGCCGGCAAGATCGACAAATTCCGCCTCGATAACTGCGGCTTCATCTTCCAGGGCTTCAACCTGTTCCCGGCCCTGACGGCCCTGCAGCAGGTTGAGGTGGTACTGAAATACCAGGGCCTGACGCCCGGCGCTGCCCGCAAGCGGGCCAGGGAGGCACTCGAGGAGGTCGGTCTGGGCCCGCGCCTGCACCAACGCCCCTCGTCCCTGTCCGGCGGCGAGAAGCAGCGCGTGGCGATCGCCCGCGCGCTCGCCAAGGACCCCCAGATTCTGTTCGCCGACGAACCGACATCGGCCCTCGACGGCGAAAACGGCCAGGTGGTTATCAAGCTGCTCCGCCGTGCTGCCACCGCCCACGGCGCAGCCGTCATCTGCGTGACCCACGACCCGCGTCTCGAGGCCTGGGCGGACCGGGTCATTCACATCGAAGACGGCAAGATCCTCGACGACCAGCGCCGCACCCCCAATCCCGACGCCACCCTGGCGTCGCACTGAATCCCGACTTCAAGGACACTTCGTCATGCCCGCCTTTCTGAAGAAAAAATGGCTCTGGATCGGCCTGGTGCTGATCGTCATCATCGTCGTCGGCTTCCTGTTCATGCAGAGCGCCGGCAAGGCGAAGAAGGCCGAGGAAGAACAGGCTGCGGCGACCAAGGTCGAAAGCCCCTATGCGGCCATCGCCAATGGCAAGGTCGATGTCGAGGGCGGCATCATCCAGATTGCGGCCCGCCGCGGCGGCGTGGTTCGTGACGTGTTGGTCCAGGAGGGCGACCGCGTTGCCGCCGGTCAGATTCTCGCCCGGCAAGAGGACGACGAGCCCCGTCTGGCCCTGCGCAGCGCCAATGCTGATGTCGCCCAGGCGGAGAGCCAGCTGCGCCTTATCCAGGTCGACATCCGGACCGCCCAGCGCGAACACGACCGCCTGCAACAATTGGTGGCATCCAATTTTGTCGCGGCGTCACGCATGGACCAGGCCCGGGACGCCATCGCCACGGCGCAGGCGCGACTGGCCAGCCAGCAGGCCGCGGTCCAGACCGCCCGCGCCCGTCGCGACCAGGCTGCCTATAATCTGGAGCTGACGATCATTCGCGCGCCGATGAGCGGCCGCATCGTGCGCCGCTATGCCAATCCCGGTGCGGGGGCCTCGACGTTGAACGTGTCGAACATGTTCGATCTCGAACCCGACGCGCCGCGCATTGCCCGCGCCGAAATCGTCGAGAGCGACATCCCCAACATCGCCGTCGGCCAGGCCGTCGAGATCACCCCCGAGGGTGATCCGACCAAGATTTATATCGGTGAGGTGATGCGCCGCTCGGCAGTCTTCGGTGCCCGCAAGCTGGCTTCGGACGATCCGTCGCAGCGAAGCGATGAGCGGGTGATCGAGGTCGTGGTCAGCGCCGGGGAGGCTCCCCTGCTGATCGGTCAACGGGTGCTGGTCAAATTCATGAAGCCCGGCGAGACCGCCGGTGCGGCCCGCGCCCCGAGCATCGGCGTGCCCGCCGACCGCGCCATGCGGGCTCCGACGCGCTAGGATCAGTTGATCACGGCGAGACAATCAGGGCCGGCCGGATATCGTCCGACCGGCCCTTTTGTTGCCAGCAGGGTCAGCGCCCGGTGAAATCGCCCGATCACCGCGCCGGCGCCACCGTGGCGCGCACCTGCTCTCTTAGCCAGTGGACCGTTCGTCGGGCCGCGCGGCGACTTTCGGCATCCATCCGAATTGCGACCAATGCCCCACCATCCGGCGCGAAGCCGTACGGCGCGACCAGTCGGCCTGCTGCCAGATCGTCTGCAACGACGACTTCAGGCAGAACGGCCAAGCCAAGGCCCGCCAACGCTGCATCCTGAACGAAATGCAGATGCGTCAGGGTGCGCACAGGCCCGCTGTGTTCAAGCCGGCCCGTTGCGACCGTCCAGTCTGACCAACCTCGAATATGGGTTCTCGCCGCTAACCGGGGCGCAGCCCCAAGGTCGCCGACCGCCACGGCGGGCGCGCAGACCAGTCCGACCCGGTTGTCTGTCAGGTGTTCAACGGTCTCTCCTTCCAACGCCGGGCCGTCCAGATAGCGCACCACCAGATCAGCTCCCCGTTGCCGGGTTGCCGCCGACGCGAGATCTGACAGATGAAGCGTCACGCCGGGGCATTCCTGTTCGAACCTCGCCAGACGGGGGATCAACCATTTGACCGCCAGGCTGGGATGGATCGCGACGTGGACCTCGTCCACGTCGCGCACGATGCGGACGGCTTCGGTCAGTGCGTCGAAGCCCGTCCCCAGGCCCAAGCTCAGCGCCTTGCCCTTTTCTGTCAGACGCAACTGGTGCCGGGGTCCCTCGAACAATCGTGTGCCGAGCGCCGCCTCCAGAGCCTTCACCTGTCGGCTGATTGCGCTGTGCGTTACATTCAGCTCGGCTGCCGCCAGCGTCGCCGAGCCGGTCCGTCCCATAGCCTCAAATGCACGCAACGCATTCAGCGACGGAAGCGCCGTTGACGGTGTGAGGTTTCCGAACATACAGCGGTCGATATGTCGCTTTCGGCCCAAGGGCAATCCGCCCATTGCGGCGCATGTTCCTTCGCGCGAATCTCATCGTCCTCATTCTCGGCCTCGGCCAGATCGTGGCCTTCGCTTCCAGCTACTATTTGCTCGGCGTCCTCGCCGACCCTATGGCGCAGGACCTTAGTCTACGCCCGACGAGTCTGTTTACCGCCCTGTCAGTTGCCTTCCTGATTTCGGCCGTCCTGACACCCCGTGCGGGTCGCTTGATAGAGCGTCATGGCGGGCGGCGTGTGCTGTGCTGGGCGCATGTGTTCTTCCCGGCTGCGCTATTGACGATGGCAGTCGCCGGTACGTCGAGTGTGCTTCTCACCGGTGTCGCGGCCCTGGGCGTGGGTATGGCGACGGGCCTTTACGGCACGGCCTTCGCCTTTCTGGTGGAGTTGCACGGAACGGCAGCACGCAAGCCGATTACTGCGGTCTCCCTGCTCGGCGCACTTGGTGGCGGTCTCGGCTGGCCGCTCAGCCGGCTTATAACTGAAGCGTGGGACTGGCGTGCTGCCTGCATCGTGTGGGCGCTCGGCCACCTCGTCCTGTGTCTGCCCCTGACCTATTTTGGGTTACCTCGCGCTCGTCCCTTCAAGGCGTCGATCGCCGCATCGACGGACCCGATCCGCTGGGATCGCCGCATGGTCCAGATCGCCGGTGTCTTCGCTGGCGGCTGGATGGTCTCGACCGCCATGGGTGCACACCTGCCGCGTCTGCTGGGTCAACTCGGACTCGGAGTCGAACAGGCCGCCTGGGCCGCCGGATTAATGGCCGCCAGCGCCATCGGCGCGCGCCTGGTTGATCTCATCGTCCTGCACCGGACACATCCGGTCGCAACCGTACGATGGGCCTGCATGTTTCATCCGACTGGTGCGGTACTGGCCGTGCTGGGCGGCGTACGTCTGGCTCCGCTGCTGGCGGTGGGACAGGGCGCGGGGAACGGTTTGCTGTCCGTTGCATCGGGCGTCCTGCCGCTGCAAGTATTTGGACCCGAGCGCTATGCGGTCCGGCAGGCGCTGCTGCTGACGCCCGCACGCTATCTCCAGGCCGTTGCGCCGGCAGGTTACGCTCTGGCGCTCGACGCATCCCTGGGTACCGCCCTGACCCTGTCCAGCCTTGTATGCATTGCCATGTTCGCCCTGACGTTTGGCCTAAATCCTAGCCCCCGGTAAACGCCCCCGGGCGCCTTTCCAGCACGGCGTTGACGCCTTCCAGATGGTCATCGGTCAAATGGGCCAGGGCCTGCATGGCTGCCGTCATTTCCAGAATCTGATCGAAGGTCGCGTCGCGGCCCTGGCGCAGCAGGGCCTTGGTCATACGCAACGCCTGGGGGGCCTGGGCCGCGACCTCGCCGGCCGTCGCCATCGCCTCATCCATCAGGCGGCCGGACGGAACGACACGGTTAATCAGCCCCCACTCCCGCGCGGTCGCCGCGTCCAGCACCCGGCTGGTGAACAGCATCTCGGCCGCCCGGGCATAGCCGATGTTGCGCGGCATCAGCCACGCACCGCCGTCACCGGGCAGGATGCCCAGCTTAAGGAAGGGCACACCGAAACTGGCCGCGTCCGAAGCGATGCGGATGTCCGCCAGACCGGCGATGTCGCAGCCCAGCCCCATGGCCGGTCCGTTCACGGCCGCGATCAGGGGGACCTCCAGTCCGTACAGCGAGCGCACGATACGGTGCACCACCCGACGATAGCGCTCGCGTATCTCAGCGCCTGAGCCGGCGAACATGTCGCGCCGGTCGCGCATCGCCTTCAGGTCACCGCCCGCCGAAAAGGCCCGCCCTGCCCCTGTCAGCACGACACAGCGCACCGACAGATCGGCATTAACCGCCTCACAGGCCGAGGCGAAGGCTTCACCGTCACCGAGGTCCGGCAGGGAATTGAGCCGGTCCGCGCGGTTCAGGGTCCAGACCATCACCGGTCCGTGTCGTTCCTGTCTGATCAGATCGCCCATGTCCGCTCCTTGCGCTGACGCGCAGGGCTAGCGGTCAGAGCCCCAATTGCAAAGCCCCGGCCTTGCGGTCCGGGGCTCTGTCAATCGAAGGTTCGTCGCAGCTAGCTGCGCGCACCCTTGAGTTTGATCGGTACGAAGTTGGACGGATGGCTGACCACGCGGTCGCCGGCACCGTTGTTGTTCTTCGTGTTCACCAGCATCCCGCCCATCAGGGCAAAGGACATCAAGGCGTGCTGGAGGTTGCGCTCCTTATTGTTCATCTTGGCGTCTCCTTTCGCAGTAAGATGAAAAGAGACGCGTCGTGCTGATCGGGAATCTCACCGTCATAGTCGTTTCGCGTCACGACAACCGTAGCAGGAACGGCGTAAATTTCAAGTTTTATGTTCCGTCTCCAGAGCAATATTCGCAAGGCCGTCATCTAACGTGACCCAACCGCCCCCCTCCATCGCCACCCCGTGCATCAAGGTCTGCATCGTTGACGGGGCGTCCAGCCTCTGCCTCGGCTGCTTCCGGACCCTGGGCGAGATCGGGGGCTGGAGCGCGATGAGCGACGAACAGCGCGCCGCCGTCACCGCCGAACTGCCCGAACGCCGCGCCCGAATCGACCCGGCCAAGCTGATTCCGTCCTGAGCGCTGGTTCCGGCCGATCTTAACCAATGATCAGCCACATCGATTCACGCCATCCCAACCCGCCGTCTCCATGGTGAGGACGGCCGCAGAAGCGGTTCTGTCGCGTGAGTTCTGCATGGTCCGCTTCGATTTCTCCTCTGTCGCCGTCGTCGCCCTGGCAGTCGCCTCGTCCCTGAGCGCGGCCTTCTGGCTGAATCATCTCGATGACAACGGCGAGGCCCAGGCCGCCTCGGCCTATGTCGCCCTAGCCCCGTCGGCCTCCGGAGACGCCGCCCAGATCGTGCGGGCCGCCGACGGTCATTACTGGACCCAGGCCAATATCGACGGGCATGCCATCCGCGTCCTGGTCGATACCGGAGCCAGCGTCGTGGCCCTGACCCGTGAGGACGCGCTGCGCCTGGGTCTGAGCCTGAAACCTGCGGATTTCAGCACCACGGTCACCACCGCCTCGGGTCCGGCGCGCGCTGCCGCCGTCGAGCTCAAGAGCGTTTCGGTCGCCGGTGCGCGGGTCGAACGGGTCGCCGCCCTCGTCGTCGAGTCCGGTCTTCCCAACTCGCTGCTGGGCATGAGCTATCTGGGCCGCCTGTCGGGCTTCCAGGCCACGCCCGCGACCCTGACCCTGCAGCCTTAAAGCGCCTTGAGCATCACCGAGGCGGCGGTCACCAGCAGGTAGACGGCAAAGGCCCTGCGCAGCACGCCTTTGTCGAGCCGGTGCGCCAGTCGCGCCCCATAGGGGGCCACGAGCGTAGTCAGCAGCCCCATCACCAGCGCCGCCGGCACATTGACGTAGCCCAGTGACCAGGGCGGTCGCCCCGGCGCGTCCCAGCCGAACACGACAAAGCCCACACTGGCCGCCGCCCCGATGGCCAGGCCGAAGCCCGAGGCCGTCGCCACTGCCTGGTGGATGGGCCGCCCGCACAGCGCCATGGTCATGCCGCCGAAGCTGCCGCCGCCGATGCCCATCATGGCGGACAGCAGGCCGATCACGGTGGCGACGATGCGTCGCCCCCAGCCGGTCGGCAGGTCCGGGCGCAGCACGAACCGCTCCGGCAGCAGCCCCATCTGGACCGCCACCACCAGCACGCAGACGCCATAGACAATGGCCAGCCCCTCCATCGAGGTGATCCCGGCGATGGCGGCCCCGACCAGTCCGCCGGCCGCCACCCAGGGCGTCCAGGTGCGCAGCACGACCTCGTCCACCGCGCCGTGGCTGCGATGGGCCCGCAGCGACCGCCACGAGGTGGCGACGATGGTCAGCAGGGAGGTGCCGATGGCGGTATGCAGGTTGGCCTCGCCGCCCAGACCCAGCATCGAGAAGGCATAGAAGAGGGCGGGCACGATCACCGTGCCGCCACCGACGCCGAACAGGCCGGCGATCAGTCCGCCGACCAGACCGGCCCCGGTCAGGGCCGCCAGCAGCATCAGAATGTCATTGAGCGGCAGGGTCGTCACGCGGCCTCGTCGGCGCGATCACGCCGGGCCTCGGCCTCGCGTACAGCCTCGACCGCGCGATCGACAACTTCGAGCCCGGCCCCCGGTGCGATCGCCTCGACCGTCAGGATGCGCCGGAACGCCCGCGCACCGGGCCGGCCGTGCATCACCCCCAGCATGTGGCGCGCCATGGCGGCCAGATGCACGCCCTCGTCCAGCCGCGCCGCCAGATAGGGGCGATAGCGGTCGATGGCGGCGAAGGCGTCGACGTCGGTGACGGCCTCGCCGAACAGGCGGCGGTCGACCTGGCCCAGAATGGCCGGCTCGTGATAGGCGGCTCGGCCCAGCATGACCCCGTCCAGAGCCACGCCATCACTGGAATCCAGATGGGCCTCGGCCGCATCCAGCGACGGGATGCCGCCGTTGATGCAGACGGTCAGGGACGGCCGTTCGCGCTTCAGTCGCCGCACCAGATCATAGTCCAGCGGCGGCACATCGCGGTTCTCCTTGGGTGACAAGCCCTTCAGCCAGGCCATGCGCGCATGGACGATGAAGGTGGTGATACCCACGGCGGCACAGGCGTCGACGGTCTCGAACAGGCTGACGGCGGGGTCCTGATCATCGACGCCGATGCGGCATTTGACCGTGGCCGGAACGTCGACCGCCTCGCGGATCGCCGTCATGCACTCGGCCACCAGCGACGGCTCGCGCATCAGACAGGCCCCGAACCGGCCCGACTGGACCCGGTCCGACGGGCAGCCGACATTCAGATTGATCTCGTCATAGCCATACGTCGCGCCGATGCGGGCCGCCTCGGCCAGTTGCGCCGGATCGGACCCGCCCAGCTGCAGCGCCACCGGATGTTCGACCGCGTCAAAGCCCAGCAGCCGCTCGACATCGCCATGCAGGATGGCCGGGGCCGTGACCATCTCGGTATAGAGCAGGGCCCGGCCGGTCAGGGCACGATGGAACGCCCGGCAATGCCGGTCGGTCCAGTCCATCATCGGCGCAACCGACAGTCTGTGGGCGGGAAATGGCGACATGGTCTCGGGTGTTCAGGATCAGGGCGGGACGGCGCTATCCCCCTCATAGCGAACTATGGAAGGAATTTCGCCGTCCAGCGTTTACGCCCTAGAACAGCAGCTTGCGGAAGCTGATCTTGATCGTCCGGCCGGTCGGGTCGAGATAGTCGGGCTGATAGCCGACCGGCGTATTGCCGAGCGAGTCCCGCACCTCGAGACGGCTGTCGAACAGATTGTCGATGTCCAGGCTGATCCGCGAACCGCGCAGCCAGAAGAAGCGGTTGATCAGCTCGGGTCGGGCCGACAGGTCGGCGAAGAATCTCAAGCCCACCGTCGCCTGGTCCGAATAGTGCAGGTCGCCGGACGACAGGGTGCCGTTGACGTCAGTCGCGGCCTTCCAGTCGACGTTCACGCGAGCGCCGAGTCCGTTCAGCGAATAGCCCGCCCGAAGCTCGACCTCGTGCCGGGGCTGGCCGCCGCGGCTGCCGACGGCCGCGCCGTCCAGCAGATCGAGGACCGGCAGGCCGTCACGGATCAGGATCTCATCCTGGAACCGCCAGGTATGATAGACGGCCAGCTGCAGTCGCCCCTCGCGCGCACCACCACCGCGACCGCCGAAGCCGCCACCGCCACCGCCGCCACCACCACCACCACCCGGCCCACCGCCGCCGGGCCCGCGGAACTGGCCGCCTTCGCCGCGACCGCGCGGGCCGCCGTCACCCGCGGGCGGCGCGCCGTCCGCACCGGCCGCGTCTGCCGGCCGGGCCGGCTGATCACCGGCCGCAGCCTGGGGTTGGCGGCCTTCCTCGCGGTCTCGCGCGGCGATGCGACGGCTCCGCTCCTCCTGGAAGCGGGCGCGCATTTCGGGCGTGATCTCCGGCGGCGGGCTGGAGTCGCGGATGGCCCGCGAATAGTTGAAGCCCCAGCGGATTTCCTGACGGTCGGCGCGCGCGAAATTCACCGCGCGAGCATCAATGGACGTCAGCCGGCCGTCGATGTCACGGGTGAAGCGATCGGGGAAGGCCGCCTCGATGTCCGGGTTCAGCGACGGGAAGGCCGATACCTGATCGCGGGTGTTGCTGCGCACATAGTCGGCCGACACCCGCAGGTCGGTCTCCTCGAGCGGTTTCCAGTTCACGCCCAGCTTCAGGACGCGGCGGTTGTCGGCAGTCAGGGCGCTGTTGCCGCCCGTGACCCGGATCACGTCGACGGTCTGGCCAGTGGCATAGTCATAGGTGGCGATGCCCGGGGTGAAGATCGTCGGATCATTCAGCTGCTGCACCGTCGGGGCCCCGTCCTCGTCGGTATAGCTGACGATAAAGCGGACCGGCTCGACCGGCGACCAGGTCACGCCATAGCCGATCGTGGTCAGGCCTCCGAAGTCCGACAGGTCCTCGTATTGCAGGTTCAAATTGGCCGACAGATCGCCCAGGGCGGCCAGCACCTCATTGCGACGGCTGGCGATCGGCAGGTTGAGACTGGTCTGCAGATTGCCGGTCTGACGCGAGACATCGCTCTCCTGAACCAGGCCCGAACGCTCGCTGCGCGAGTCCAGGGAGATACTCTCGACGCCGCCCGTGAAAGTGGCGCTCACATCCCCGGCGGCGAGCTCATACAGGGTTCCGTTGAACACCGCCTCGGCATCAACGGTACGTGACGTTGACCGCGAAAGGTCGTCCGGAAGCCGGACCAGATCGGCCGCGGCCAGCGCGGCATAGGGATTGAAGCCGGGGTCGCCCGCCGTGATGCGGCTCTGAAGGGCGGTGACATCCAGCCCGCGCTGGGTGACGGTTTCGCTGCGGGTCTGATCCAGATTGCCGGTGACGGTCCAGCGCCAGCCGCCCAGATTGCCGTTGGCCGAGCCGCCCAGATGACCCGACAGGCTTTCGGAATCCCGCGCCTTCGCCCCGAGGGTGTCGATATAGCGATAGAGGCTGACGTCGTTGCTGAACGGCGAATAGGGATTGGCGGCCTGCAGGGCGAAGGTCGCCGTCGGCAGGCCCAGATAGCTGCGGCTGTCACTGGCCTCCACCGTGGCGTTCACCGTGGCCATCACGTCACCGAAGGTGCGCGTCACTGCCCCGTTGATCGACCCGGAATCCGAGCGAGCCAACAGGGTGCGGAAGGCCTGGTCATCATTGGTGTTCGGCGTATTGGCCGTGGCCGCGAAATCCGCCAGCGTGGGGATGCCCGTGGTCGCCGCCCCGGGAACCCCGGCCACGGTCACCAGCGATCCCGCCAGACCTGACAGGGCCGGATCGATCTCGCCGCCCGCCGGTATGCCGCCGACATTGCCGATCCGGTCATAGGGCGTGTTCCCCAGCGGCCGGTCGATGTCGCGGTCGCTCTCGTACAGCGGCGTGGCGTGCTGGTACTGGATGTCCAGGGTCCAGCGTTCGTCGCCACGGATACGCAGGGCATTGCTGGCGATCTGGCTGGTGGTGCGGTCACCGGCGGTGGCCGCAGACACGCCCGCCTCGGTGGTCAGGGCGCGGAAACGTTCACGCAGAACGAAATTCACCACCCGCTGATCGGCCGGATAGCCATAGGTGAGGGCCACCTCCTCCGGCAGGATTTCGACGCGTTCGATCGCCTCGGTCGGAATGGCACGAATTTCCCGGAAACCGGAGATCCGCTTGCCGTTCAGCAGGACAACCGGCCGACCGCCGCCACGCCCCCGGGCGCTGCCCGTCTGCGGAGCCAGGGCGTCCAGCAGATCGGTGATGTTATTGGCCCCGTAAGCCCGGATGTCGCGGGCATCCAGAACCAGTTCCGGCTCGATATCGCCGAGGACGGTCCCCCGTTGCCGTTGACCCGTGATGACCACATCACTCAGATTATAGGTTTCCGGATCTACCGGAGCCGTCGCGGTGGGGGGGGTCTGCGGCTGAACCACCTGATCCCGATCTGCGGCGGCTTCGGCCAAGGCACCGGCAGTGACGCCGTACATCAACAGGGAGGAGACTATCATCGCGGCGGGTTTTCCATGGTCGGTGTCGGCGAGAGGGGCGAGCCCGGCACTGCCAGGTCCAATCTGTAACGGGGCGACCGGCCGATTCCGTCGCGGCGATCTGCAGCTGATTCAGCGAGGGCGGGAACATGGCGGTGCGACTATCGGCGGCCCTAGTGACCCGAAATCGTGACGGTTTTCCAGCCGCGCCGCGCCCAGCTTCGGCCTGATTTGCGCTTGAAGCGGGCTGCCGCTACCCTAAGGACCTCCCCACTAACCTTTGTATTCAAATCACATTCTATCAGAGGCCGATGGAAACGCCGTTCGGCAAGTCGGACGTCAGCCCCGTCGGTTCGTGAGCAACAGTCAGGATTTCCATGCGTAACACCCTTCTCGTCGCCGTCTCGTTCGTCGCCCTCGCCGCCGCCGGCCAATCCGTCGCGGCCCCGGCCCTTCCGGCCTCCGCCGTCATGACCCAGGAAGCTGCCGACGGCATCAGCGACGCCGATCTGCGCGCCTTCGCCGCCGCCATGGGCGAGGTCCAGACCGTCGCCGCCGCTGTCGAGGGAACGCCCACCGCCGAGCAGCAGGCCACCATGGCCGCCGCGGTGCAGAACTCCGGCCTGGCCATCGACCGGTTCAACACCATCGCCACCGCCGTGTCCCAGGACCCGGCCCTGCGCGCGCGTATCGCCGTGGTGACGGCCCCCGCCCCCGCACCGGGTTCGGTGGCCGCCGGCGTCAATGATCAGGAGCTGGGCCAGTTCGCCGCGGCCATGACCGTGGTCCAGACCGTCGCCGCCCAGGTCGAGGGCGGAGCCCCCACGACCGAGCAGCAGGCCGAGATGGCGTCCGCCGTCCAGAACTCCGGCCTCGACATTGAACGCTTCAACGCCATTTCGACGGCGGTGTCGCAGGACGAGAGCCTGCAGGCGCGCATCGCCCTGATCAACGCGCGGAATCAGGGCACCCAGTAAGCCCTGATCTGTTGATCGACCTGAGGGGCGGCTCCGCAAGGGGCCGCCCCTTTTGTCATTGGGCTTCGGTCCCGGCCTCTTCGGTCGTGATCGCCGGGGGCTCGTTGAGCAACTGCCCCTCGCGGCGGGGGGTGACATAGGGGGCCGGTTGCGGCGTCGGCATATTGCCCCGCATCAGCGCCCGCCCCGCCGTCAGCCCGCCTGCAACCTGCAGCGCCAGCCGTTCCTGATCGCGACGGCGGACGTCCTCGATGGTCTCGCTGACCTCCTCGTCCGAAAACCCCAGATCAATCAGCACCTGCTCGCCGAAGATGAGGGCGGACTCGAACATTTCGCGAATATGGAAGTCGACACCGGCCTCGATCAGACGCAGCGAATGGCCCCGGTCATAGGCGCGCACGAACAGTTTGGTCAGCGGGAACTCGGCCTTGACCAGTTCGACGATCCGGTCGGCCACATCGGGCTTGTCGACACAGACCAGGATGGTCTCGGCCTGCCCGGCCCCCGAGGCCCGCAGTACATCCAGCCGCGCGCCGTCACCATAGAAGACCTTGAATCCGAAATTGCCGGCCGCCCGGATCATCTCGACGTCGATCTCAATGATCGAGACATCGACATCCCGGGCCAACAACGGCTGTGACACGACCTGGGCGAAGCGGCCGAAGCCGATGATCAACACGCGCTCGCGCAGGTCCTCGGCATGGTCGATCCCGTCGGTCGAGACCGCGTCCCGCGGTCTCAGCCGGTCGGCGATCAGCACCCGCAGCGGCGTCACCGCCATCGACAGGATGACCACAGCCGACAGGATCGACGCCGTGCGTGGATCGAACAGGCCGGCCGCCAGGGCCGCGGCATAGAGGACAAAGGCGAACTCGCCCCCCTCGCCCATCAGGGCGGCACGCAGCAGGCCCTCGCCGTGACCCGAACGCCACCGGGCCACCACATAGACCGCGATCACCTTGGCCCCCATGAAGGCGACCAGACCACCCAGAACCAGTGGCCAGTCGGCGATCACCACACCCAGGTCCAGCGACATGCCGACGCTGAGGAAGAACAGGCCCAGCAGCAGGCCGCGGAACGGCTCGACATCGGCCTCCAGCTGGTGCCGGAAGGTCGATTCCGACAGCAACACCCCGGCCAGGAAAGCCCCCATGGCCATCGACAACCCACCCAGATGCATGGCGTAGGCGGCCCCCAACACCACGAACAACGCACCCATGGTCATGATTTCACGACCGCCGTAGCGCGCCAGCAGACGGAAGAAGGGATTGACCACCCATCGCCCCGCCACGATCACCACGGCCACAGCACCGAAGGCCAGGGCAATCGTCAACCAGACAGGATTGCCGGTCTCGACCGTCCGGCCGAACGCGCCCGCCAGCACCGCCACCATGGCCAGCAGCGGCACGATGGCCAGGTCCTCGAACAACAGGACCGAGACGACCCGCTGCCCGGCGGGGTCGGCATTCTCGCCCCGCTCTTCCAGCATCTGCATGACGATCGCGGTCGAGGACAGGGCGAAGCCGAAGCCGGCGATCAACGCCGCATACCAGGCCAGACCCGCCGCCATGGCCACGCCGGTCAGCAGCAGGGCGCACAGGCCGACCTGCACCGCACCGGTTCCGAAAATCTCGCGTCGCATGTTCCAGAGACGCGCCGGTCGCATCTCCAGGCCGATGATGAACAGGAACATGACGACACCAAACTCGGCGACATGGAGGACGGACTCGGGGTCACGCACGACGCCCAGCATCGACGGTCCGATCAGCACCCCGGCGGCCAGATAGCCCAGCACGGCCCCCAGCCCCAGACGCCGGAACAGGGTGGCGGCCACCACCATCGCAGCCAGCAGGGCCACCGCATGGCCCAGTCCCATTCCCGTCGTCTCTTCCATCACGTGTCCCTTGCTGGTTCCAATAGTGGGGCGGTCTGCGCCGATCTGCCAGCCCAACGCCACCGAAGGCGGGCCAAGCGCCACAGTTTTGCCCGATCCAACCGTGTCTCATGGGCACGAACGCTGCAGGAGTGCCCCGATGACCACCCGCCCGCTCAAGCCGGTTCTTGCCGTCGCCCTCAGCCTCGGCCTCGCCGTTCCCGCCCTGCCCGTCACCGCCCAGGTCCCGGAGCCGGGTGCCGACAAGCCCGGCGACGGCGTCGTGTCCCCGGCGGCCTGTGCCGCCTTCGGCTTCACCCTGCCGACAAGCGGGCCGGCACGACCGGTTCGCGGGTTCACCGGGACCGCCGCGATGGCAACGCCACCGCCACCACCGCCGCCGCCACCACCGCTACCTGCCGCTTCAGCCAGGGAGGTTGTGGTGGTGACCGGATCCCGGGTCGCCCCCGGCGCGACGGCCGCTGTCACCTCGCCCGCCCCGATCACGCTGCCCCGACCGGTCGACACCGAACGCTATCCGGACGCCACGCCCAACCCGGTGCAGCGCGTCGCCGACGCCCCGGTCTCAACCTTCTCGATCGACGTCGATACCGCCGCCTATGCCAATGTCCGCCGCTTCATCGACGACGGCGTGGCCCCGCCCCGCGACGCGGTCCGGGTCGAGGAACTGGTCAACTATTTCGACTATGGCTACGCCCGGCCGGACTCGGCGACGACGCCTTTTGCCATCAGCACGGCCGTCGCCGCCTCGCCCTGGTCACCGGGCCGCCAGATCATCCACATCGGCCTGCAGGGCTATGAGCTGCCCGAAGGCGAGCGTCGTCCGCTGAACCTGACCTTCCTGGTCGACGTGTCCGGCTCGATGGGCAGTGCTGACAAGCTGGCGCTGGCGCAGAAATCGATGAATCTGGTCATCGACCGGCTGCGGCCCCAGGACAGTGTCGCCGTCACCTATTATGCCGAGGGCGCGGGCACGACCCTGGCCCCGACGCCGGGAGACCGGCAGCTGAAGCTGCGCTGTGCGGTGGCCAGCCTTTTCGCCTCGGGCGGCACCGCCGGGGCCACCGGCATGACCAACGCCTATGACCAGGCCCGGGCCGGTTTCGCCGAAGACCGGGTCAACCGCATCCTGATGTTCACCGACGGCGATTTCAACGTCGGCGTCACCGACGACAAGCGGCTGGAGGACTATGTCGCCGACCGCCGCGGCGACGGCATCTATCTATCGGTCTACGGCTTCGGGCGCGGCAACTATCAGGACGCGCGGATGCAGGCCATCGCCCAGGCCGGCAACGGCATCGCCGCCTATGTTGACGATCTGAACGAGGCCCGCCGGCTGTTCGGCCCGCGCTTCGACCAGGGGGCCTTCCCCATCGCCGATGACGTCAAGATCCAGGTCGAGTTCAACCCGGCCCGCGTCAGCGAGTACCGGCTGATCGGCTATGAGACCCGACTTCTGAACGAGGAAGACTTCGCCAACGATCGCGTTGACGCGGGCGAGGTCGGCTCCGGGGCCGCCGTCACTGCCCTGTACGAGATCACCCCGGTCGGCGGGCCCAGCCAGATTCCCGAGCGCCGCTATGACGCTAACCGGTCGATCAGCGTCGGCGGCGGGGATCCGGACGGCGAGGTCGGCTTCGTCCAGGTGCGCTACAAATTGCCGGGGGAAACGGGGTCCCGTCTGATGCAGCGGGTCATCTCCAACGCCGACGCGACAGGTCGCGTCAGTGCCCAGCCGCCTGAAAGTACCCGCTGGGCCATCGCCGTGGCGGCCTTCGGCCAGAAGTTGCGTGACGACCCGTGGATGGCTCCCGGCTACGACTGGAGCGCGATCGTCGAACAGGCGCTGGGCGCGCGGGGTGACGACCCCTATGGCGAGCGGGCCGAATTCGTCGGGCTGGTGCGGGCGGCGGAGAGCCTGCCTGAACGCAACCGGCCCTAGGTCACATCCGTCCGGGGCGCGCGCCGCTTGCGACGCGGCTTGACCAGAAATGACCAGGTCCCGACCCCGCCCAACAGGGCCAGGGCCAGGCCGCTGAGCGCCGTCACGATGCGATAGGGCCAGCCGCCGATCGAGGCGGCGTGGATGGGATACAGGGCATTGGTCGCGCGCAGCCCGGACTGAAGCTGCTGGGCGTCGGTGACCTGCACCACCCGGCTGGTGGCGGGATCGATCAGGATCGTGGTCCGGCCGTTGGGATGCCACTCCCCGGGTTGTTTCAGCCGGATCGAGGCCGGCTTGCCCGGGGCCGACGGCCAGCCGGCCATGCGCAGTTTGGCCGCGGGAAACCGCGCCTGGGCCGCGGCCAGCGCGACGGGCCAGTCGATGTCTCCGCTGCCGACGACCGGAGCCTCGGGTGGTGGCGGGGCACCGGGTGCCAGGATGGCGCGCGCCTGATCATAAAAGATCAGTCCCGCCCCGGTCAGGCAGAAGATCAGGGCCGGCAACGCCGTGATCAGGCCGAGATTGCGATGGCTGGAGACCATGTCCGCGCGCCGTTTGGACCGCGGCCAGACCCTGAGCCGCGTCGCCCGCCAGGCCGGGGCCCAGACCACCAGACCGGTCAGCACCAGCAGCACGGCCGCCAGCGCCGCGATGCCGCCGATCAGCTCACCGGTCTCGCCCGCCATCAGCTCATGATGCAGGTCGAACACAAAGGCTTCGGGCCGGGCCGCGCCGTGCCACGTGACAAGGGTTCCACCTGACTCATCCGCATAGCCATAGCGGTGCTCCTGCATATACAGGCGCTGGATACCGACCCCGGCCCCGGCGAAATTGACGGACCGCAGATCGCTGTGCTCGGCCTCCAGCCGCTCGGCCACGGCCCCGAGCCGGGCGGCCGTGGGCAGGACTTCGGCCCGGGCTTCCGGCACGGTCAGCCGCAGCCAGTCGTCCTCGAACACCAGCAGGGTACCGGTCAGGCCCAGCACCAGAAGCAGCAGCGACAGGATCGCTCCCGCCCAGGCGTGGACCGTGCGCAGCACCCCCATCATGGTCAGAACCGCCGGGTCAGGCCGAGCGTCACCGTACGCCCCCGGCCGGCGTAGTAGGACAGGTTGTCGCCCGGCCTCTGCACGTCGGAATAATAGGTCACATACTGTTCGCCGAGCAGGTTCTGCACGCCGACACTGACGTCACCGAACCCGGCGTGCCAGACGCCGATGGCGTCGATCAGGCCGTAGCCCTCAAAGCTGTTCTCGGCGACCTGGCCTTCGAAATCACGGGCGAACAGCCGCTGGGCCTGGACCCGCAGGGACAGGTCGCCATGATCGGCCTCGGCCCAAAGCAGCATCCGGTCCGGCGAGATATTGGCTCCGTCCAGATCCCGATCCACCACCCCGTCCCCGTCCGTGTCGCTGCGTCCCTCAAGGTGCGAATAGGCACCCCCGAAGCGCAGGTCGGCGTTGACCGTATAGCGGGCCGTCAGTTCCAGCCCCTGGATCTCGGTCGCCTCGCGCGCCACCTCATAGACGCCGCCGACCAGCACAAGCCGCGAGCCCTTGTCCGTGTTCGAGCGGAACACTGCCGCCGAGCCCTCGAAGCCGCCGCGGGTGTATTCCAATCCCGCTTCGAAATTGTCGGTCACCACCGGAGCGATGTCGAGGAAGGTGTCGACGTCCTGTCCCGGCGTGTTGATGCCGCGCAGCACCCGGCCGACGTCGGCCATATTGAAGCCCTGGGCCCAGGACCCATAGACCAGCAGGCCGGGCGTCAGTTCATAGGTAGCGCCGAGGTTGGCCAGCAGCTCTTCGAAGCCGGGCGATCCCCCGGCCACCTGCTGCGGCCCGTAGGTCCACAGGGTCTGGAAGTCATCGACGCTCAGGGTCACGCTCTCGAAGCGCAGCCCGCCCGAAAGATGCAGCCGACCGTCGGCCAGTCGCTGGTTCAGCTGCAGGAACGGCGCGAGGCTCTCGTACTGCGTCAACGGCACCCAGTCGCGGCCGGTCAGGACCAGTTCCTGATTGGTGGTGTCGCGCAGGCCGTCGAGCCCGACCAGGGCCCGCAAACCGGTGACCGGCGCGACCGGCCCCTCCCACTCGACCTTGAATCCCAGCTTTTCGGAGTTGTTGCCCGACTGGTCGAACAAGGTGCCGACCGGCGCGATCGCCGGGTCCTGGAAGGTGCCGAAGGTGCCGCCACCGAACACACCGGCGTAGTCATGCGCGAACAGCTGGGCCCGCAGGGTTCCGCCGAATACACCCGCGTCGCTGTAGGCCAGGACCGCCGACGTGACCTCGTTGGACGGCTGCAGTCCCGGCGGGGTCCCGCGCACCGCCGAGGTCGGCAGGCCGGTGGCGCGGGTGCCGGCCACGGTGACATAGTCGCCGTCGCCCTCGAGCGTGAAATGATTGACCATCGCCTCGAGCCGGCGGTTCGGGCCCAGATCGACGCCGCCCTTGGCGAACAGGGACCAGCTGACACTGTCCTGCAGTTCACCCTGGGTACCGTCGAAACCGATCCGTCGTCCCTCGCCGTCGTAGTACACGCCGCGTGCCTCATAGGCCGCGCCGACGGTCAGGTCGAAACGCCCGAAATCCTGACCGCCGATGGCCGCCACTTTGTAGCCGGCACTGTCGCCGAACGTGTCGGCATCAAACGTGGTCAGCGCCTGGACCCGACCGCTGAAGCCGGCCGCCTCACGCGGCGTGGCGGCGGTGACATAGTTGATCACCCCACCGGTCGCGCCGATGCCCTGGATGGCATTGGAGCCGAAGATCACCTCGACCCGGTCGATGAAGAAGGAGTCGATGGTGAAGCCGTCCCGGCTGTCGTCGCGCAACGGGGTCGATTGCGGAATGCCGTCAACCAGGAACAGCGGCGACCGGCCGCGCAGCGTTTCGCCAAAACCGGACAGCTTCTGTCGCGTCGGCGAGAAGGACGGGATCAGCGCCGCCACCGTTTCCACCGCCGACGCGCCCAGCGCCGACTGCTGCTCGACCGCAGCTCGGTCGATCAGCTCGACGGTGGCCGGCAGGGCGGAACGCGGCAGGGCCGTGCGGGCGGCGGTGACGACGACGTCATCGAGTGCGGTCGCCTGCGGGGCGGACTGGGCCAGGGCGGTGCCGGAGGCGGCCGAACACAGGGCAAGGGCGCTGGTGGCGCAGGCGAAACGTCTGAACATCGGGGATCTGCGATCTGTCGGTGAAACAAGACGCCGCTTTCAGCAGACCCGTCATTGCGAGTCAATCGCATTATCATTCGCAATGCAGAAACCGCATCCGCCGTGCGGGTCAGACCTCGAATTTGACCCCCTGGGCGAGCGGCAGTTCGCTGGAGAAATTCACCGTCTGGGTCTGGCGGCGCATATAGGCTTTCCACGCGTCCGAACCGCTCTCGCGCCCGCCGCCGGTCTCCTTCTCGCCGCCGAAGGCCCCGCCGATCTCGGCACCCGACGGGCCGATGTTGACGTTGGCGATGCCGCAGTCTGAGCCCCAAGCCGACAGGAATTGCTCGGCCTCGCGCACGCTGTCGGTGAAGACGCAGCTGGACAGGCCCTGGGGCACGTCGTTCTGCATCGCCACCGCCTCGTCGAATTCGCGCCAGGTCATCACATAGAGGATCGGGGCGAAGGTCTCGTGGCGCACGATCTCGGTCTGGGCCGGCATGCGCACGATGGCGGGCCGCACATAGAAGCCGTCGCGCTCGACCCGGGTGCCGCCGGCGACGACTTCGCCGCCCTGGGCCACGGCCTGGGCCAGGGCCGCCTCAAAACCCTGCACCGCCGCTTCGTCGATCATCGGCCCGACCAGCACCCCGTCGTCGCGTGGGTCGCCGACCGGCAAGGTGTCATAGGCTTTCGCGAGGCGGGCGATCAGGGCATCCGCCACATCTTCATGCACCAGCAGGCGGCGCAGGCTGGTGCAGCGCTGGCCACAGGTGCCGACCGCCGAGAAGGCGATGGCCCGCACGGCCAGCTCCAGATCAGCACTGGCCGTCAGGATCATGGCGTTGTTGCCGCCCAGCTCCAGCAGCGACCGACCCAGCCGCCCGGCCACGGTCTGGGCCACGGCCTTGCCCATCCGCGTTGAGCCGGTGGCCGAGACCAGCGCGACCCGGGCGTCACCCGCGAGCGCCTGACCGACCTCCCGGCCGCCGATCAGCAGTTGCGCCAGCCCCTCGGGCGCATCGCCGAAACGGGCCACGGCGCGTTCGAACACGGCCTGGACCCCCAAAGCCGTCAGCGGCGTCTTCTCAGACGGTTTCCAGATAACGGGGTCACCGCACACCAGCGCCAGCGCCGAATTCCACGCCCAGACCGCAACCGGGAAGTTGAAGGCGGTGATCACGACCACGGGGCCCATCGGCTGCCAGGTCTCGCGCATATGGTGACCGGGGCGCTCGGACGGCATGGTCAGGCCGTACAGTTGTCGCGACAGGCCGACCGCGAATTCGCAGATGTCGATCATCTCCTGGACCTCACCGAGACCCTCCGACACCACCTTGCCGGCTTCGAGCGTGACCAGCATCCCCAGATCGTCCTTGGCCGCCCGCAGTTCCTCGCCCAGCAACCGGACGAGCTCGCCGCGACGCGGAGCCGGCACCCGCTTCCACGCGTCGAACGCCTGACCGGCGCGCACCACGGCCGCCTCGACCGCCGCCTCATCGGCCTCGACCACAGCCCCGGCCGCGAGGCCGTCTATCGGCGACCGCACCGCCAGAGTGCCATCCCAGACAGACGACGGGACGCCCAACCGGGTCAGAATGGTGCTGGCGGCATTGGCGGTGGTGGTCATGAAAATACTCCGTCTCTGCCGCCCCGCTTAACGCTCCAGGCCGACGGACGAAAGCGGAACCGGTGCCAGTCCGGAGGGTTTTGTCCCCGAACCCATTACAGGAGCCCCCGATGAAAATCCGTGACCTCATGAGCCGGGACGTCCAGATCGCCCGTCCCGACGACAGTCTCCAGTCCGTGTCCTCCCGCATGGCGGCAGGCGATTTCGGCTTTATGCCGGTCGTCGACGGCGATCAGCTGATTGGCACGATCACCGACCGTGACATGGCGGTCCGGGCCATTGCCACCGGCGCATCTGCGAGCGCTCCGGTCCTCCAGTTCATCAGTCGCGATCCGCAAACGGTGCGCGAGGACGATGACGCCAAGTCGGTGCTCGAGGCCATGGGCTCGAAACAGATTCGCCGGCTTCCGGTCGTCGACGACAACGGTCGCATCGCCGGTGTGGTGTCGCTGGGCGACCTGTCGATCCGGGTGAAGGAGAAATACGCCGGCGAAGCCCTGGAAGAAATCTCGCGCCAGTAAGGCACGCTGGCAAGATCCGGCCTTCACCGACGATTCACCATTCGCCGGAACCCCCTGTTCACTGCCCGCACGCATAGTGCGGCGGTGAATTAGGGAGTGGTCATGGCACGCGCGCAATTCCAGAAGGGCCAGAAGGTCTGGGTCGAATGTGTCGGCGCATGGGCGCAGGTCGAGCAGGTTCAGCCTGTCTGGGCCAAGGGTTTCGAGGAACCGGTCCGGGTCACGTATGACGTCGGGCTCGGCCGCGAATTCCTCGGTCATGAGCTGATGTTGCCGGTTGAGGACTCCGCTGCCGGCCAGGCCGACGAACACTGGCGGCTGTTGCGCGCGCGCAACAAGTGGCAGCAGGCCGATGAATGCCTTCACCACCCTCACCCCGGTACCTATCCCGTCGTGGTCACGGACTCTGCCGACTGGGGTGGCTGGCGCGTGCCCGGGGCCGAGTATGACCGTGACCCCCAGCGTATCGAGTACCAGGCTCGCCTGATCGCCGCGGCCCCCGCCCTGATGGCCCTGGCCGAACAGCTGGTGGCCGCCGTCGATGAGTCCCCCGAGGACGCCCCGCCGGAGTCCCGGAACCTGGCCCAGACGGCCCGCGATCTGCTCAAATCGGTGACCGATACCCTGATCTCCCCCCAGGGAAACGAGGCGGCGACGTCGCAAGCGGCCTGATCCGCGTTAACCAAGGCTCGACACGAATCCGCGACGCAGCCTAGATTCGGGCCTTCGTCGTCGAATCGTCCGGGAGAGCGCCTTGCGGGGCAATGAGCGCCGCATAACCAATCAGGGGCGAAGGGCCTCTGACGGACGCGACAGCGCGCCGGCGTGGGTCCGTGTGCTGATCCTCTCCCTGACCCTGGCGGTCGCGGCCTATGTCCTGCTGTTCGCCCGCGAGATCGCCCGCCCGGGCGAGGAAATCGACACCCTGCGGACCCAGGCCGTGACTCATGAGGCCCGCCTGCTGGCCTATGACCTCGACGCGAGGCTGGGTCCCGCCCGCACCGGGATCGAGTCTGCGGCCGAGGTCCTCGACCTGCGCCCCGACCGTCCCGTCGACGCCGTCGAACAGGCCCGCGCCATCGCGCCCGACACGGCCTTTGCCGTCATCGATATTGACGGACGGGTCCTGGCCGCGACCGGCGCCGACTCGGCCGCCTTCAGCACCACCACCGACGAGTCCGACACGCCACGGCTGTCCGCGGACGGCCAGTCCCTGCTGATCCAGACCCCCGGTCCGAACAGCTCGGCCATCGTCGGCCGGGTCAGCCTGCCGCCGCTGACCAGCCGGATGGGTGTCGATCTGTGGCTGCTGACGAACGCGGAGTCCGTCATGATCGCCGGCAATCCCGCGGCCGCCGCCGGCCAGGACCGGCTCGGTCTGACCGCAGCACCGATCCAGGCGGACGGTCAGGTCGTGCCCGTCGGCCTTGACGACGGCAGTGTGATCCGCGCCGCCGCCGCGGTCGGCGATACCGGACTGATCGCTGTCGCCTCGGCCCCCGTCGACATCGGGGCCAATATCCTGCTCAGCGATGCCTGGATCCTGATCGCGCCCCTGGCCCTCGGCGTGGCCGTGCTCGGCCTGGTCTTGATGATGCAGCGTCGACAGGCGCGGGCAAGCCGCGAATGGGCCGCCTCCGAACGCCGTTTCCGCGTCGCCGTCGAGGGTGCCCGCTGCGGCGTCTGGGAGTGGGATCTGGAAGAGGACGAGGTCAATCTGTCGGACTTCATGGCCGTGCTGCTGGGCTTCGAAACGGCCGGTCCTGTCCCGGGGGTGGCGGTTCGCGAGCGCATCCACCCCCGCTACCGCGAGGCGGTCGACCACGCCCTGCGCCAGGCCGCCACCTTCGGGGCCTTCGAGGTCACCTTCCCCGTCGCTGACGAACAGGGCCGCGCACGCTGGATCGATGCCCGTGGCCAGTCGCGCGGCATGCGCGGCGAAGCCGGCTTCTCCAGCATCCTCGGCGTCGCCCTCGACATCACCGAGGCCCGCCGCGCCAAGGCCCAGGCCCAGGCTGCCGAGAGCCGGTTGCGTGACGGCATCGAGAGCGTCTCGGACGCTTTCGTCCTGTTCGACAAGCACAACCGGCTGATCCTGTGGAACGAAGCTTTCCAGGACGCCTTCGGCTTCGAGGCCGGTGTGGTGCGGCGCGGCGCGCTGAAGGACGATCTCAACCGTATCGCCGCGCTCGCCATCAAGGGCGACCATCCCGCGCCCGGCGGCCGGGCCGGTGCCCGTGAAGTCGAATTGCACGACGGGCGCTGGCTACAGCTTTCAGAGCGGTTCACCTCCGAAGGCGGCTCTGTCGTCACGGCCGCCGACATCACCGCGATCAAGCGCCAGGAAGCCGAACGCAAGAAGGCCGCTGACGAACTGCAGGCGACCGTCGATGAGCTGGAGACCAGCCAGGAAAAGCTGTCGCAGCTGGCGCGCAAATACGAAGTCGCCATGACCCGGGCCGAGGCCGCCAACCTGGCCAAGTCCGAGTTCCTCGCCAATATGAGCCATGAGCTGCGTACGCCGCTGAACGCGATCAACGGCTTCTCGGAGATCATGGAGGCCGAGATGTTCGGCCCGCTGGGGGACCAGCGCTACAAGGGCTATGCGACGGACATCCTCAAATCCGGCCAACACCTGCTGAGCCTGATCAACGACATTCTCGACATGGCCAAGATCGAGGCCGGCAAGCTGACGCTTCACTATGAGAAGGTGGCGCTGAAGGAGATCTGCGAGGACGCCATCCGGCTGATGCGCGGCAAGGTCCAGGAATGCGGCCTGACCGTCCATCTGGACGCGCCCGACCTGCCCGAGATCGATGCCGATCACCGCGGGCTGAAACAGGTACTGCTCAATCTGATTTCCAATGCCGTGAAATTCACCCCGGAGGGCGGCGACATCACCGTGGCCCTGCGCAGTGAGGGGAACCGTATCCGCGTCGCCGTGACCGACACCGGCATCGGCATCGCCCCCGAGGACGTCGCCCGACTGGCCCGCCCGTTCGAACAGGTCGAGGGCCAGCACTCCAAGACCACCCAGGGCACCGGCCTCGGCCTGGCCCTGACCAAGTCACTGATCGAGCTGCATCACGGCGAACTGCTGATCGAGAGCGAGCCGGGCAAGGGCACAACGGTCAGCTTCGCCCTGCCGGTCGAACGTCCGGACCATCAGCAGGCCCCGCAGGCCCGCGCGGCCTGATCGTCGCCTCAGGGCGCGACCGGTGCCGCCGGCGGTTCGCGTCGATCCCCGCGATCCCCGCCATGCCGCCCGCTTCGTCCGCCGTTGCGAGCCAGGATGGACGACAGCGCTCGCCGGTCATCGATATCCAGCGTGCCCAGCACCGTGACGGCTCCGGCCTCCAGCCGGGACCGACCACGCAGCTCTGCAGTGCGCGATTGCTCCAGCAGGGTGCTGACCTCATCGGCGTCAAAGCGCTCGGCCTCCGCAGCGGCTATGGCCGCACGCCGGGCCGTCCGGGCCTCGTTGAAATCGGGACGCGAGGCCATGGCCGTCGCGCGCAGCTCCTGACGGACCCGGTCACGGACGCTCGGGTCCATCGACTCGAGCATCGTCCGGAACGGAACGCGCGTTCCCCGGTGCTGGGATTCGACCCGGCTCTCGATCCGGGCCTGACCGACAATCACCGTCACACCGGCCGCAACCGCGAACAGGTTCAGCGCGACCGATGCGGCCAGGGCAATCTTCAATGCTTTCGGGCTCACCCCAGAAACTCCGTGTCATCGATCCCGGCCAGGGTCGCCTGGTACAGGACCGCATCGGCCTGAACATCGGCCGTGATGTGGGTTGTCAGGCTCAGACCGGCGACGACACCGGCACAGGCCGCCGCCGCCCAGCCGGCTCCGGATGCCAGCACCAGCCGGTCCAGCCAGAACCGCCGGGCTGGACGCGGCTTGAGACCGGCATGGGTTGCAGCGGCGATCACCCGGTCGCGCAGCACGGCCGAGGCGCGAGGCTGCGGCGAGGTCGACAGCAGGCCGTCGAATGCCGTCGCCTCATCCAGTAGGGCGCGCGCAGCCGGGTCGACAGCCAGCAGACGCTCGGCCGCGGCCTGCTCAGCCACAGGCCAGCGACGCAGGTCCCCGCCCCAGGCGTCGGCCAGGACAGTCAAACGGTCCAGGGTCATCATCGTCCTCCCTCAATCCGGCCCTGGGCACCCTCGGGTGCCAGGTCGGCCAGAGCCACCCGCAAGGCCCGTCGCCCGCGGGCAAGCAGGCTTTCGAGCGCATCCACACTGACCTTCATCAAGGCCGCAGCCTCGATATTGGTCAGTTCCTGATAGTGACACAGCACAATGGCCTCGCGCTGCCGCTCGGGCAGCCGGGCGAGGGCAGCGTCGACCCTCAAGCCCGTTTCCACGGCCATCAGCCCCCGGTCCGCCGATGCCGAATCGTCGGCGCGCTCGGGCAGGGTATCCGTCGGAATCTCGCGCCGTCGCCTCAGCCGGTCGTAGCAGAGGTTGAGCGCCACCCGGTGCAACCAGGTATCGAATTTGGCCTTGCCCGGCGTCCAGCGCGGGGCCTGTCGCCAGGCCCGCAGCATCGCCTCCTGGGCCACATCCTCGGCCTCGACCGGGTCGCCCAGCATGCGCTGCGCCAGCGCCAGCATACGCGGCAGCTTGCGCGCCACCATCGTCTGAATGGCCGCGGGGTCGCCCTGACCCACGCGGCGCACCAGATCCTCGTCGGGGTCGTCGATACCAGCCAATCCGGACTCTTTCGTTTCTGACCGAAAGGGCCGGTCGGTCGATAACCGCCTTCCCCGACATCATCCTACTCCGAAGCGGACGGCGCAGGCGATGCCTGTCTGTTCGCCCGCCGCTCGCCCATCCGTTCGCGCCGCTGCTCGCGCATCTGCTGGCGTCCGGCCCGGCCTTCTTCGGCCGTGACATAGCCGTCGCTGTTAGCGTCGAGGCGGGCAAAGGCTTCGGTTGCCTTGGCCTGCGCCTCGGCGATCACGACCGGACCACGGTCCGCTCCGTGACGCCCACCCTGGTGCGCCATGTCGCCACCGCGGTTGGCCTGTCGCCCACCCCGATGACCGCGGCTGCGATCGCCGCGTGCGCCGTCCCGGGCCCCTTCGCCGCGCGCGGCATGGGCACCGTCGAACTCACTGCGGCTGATGGAACCGTTGCTGTCGGAATCCAGGCGGGCAAAGCGCGCACCGTTCCGTTCGGCGCGATGCGCCTGCATGGCGGCCTGGCGTTCTTCGACCGTCACCGTGCCATCCCGGTTGGCGTCGCTCGCGGTCAGGCGCTGGACGCGCTGTTGCACGAACTCAGCCTGGCTGATGCGGCCATCGGCGTTGGTGTCGGCACGGGCATGGCGTTGCGGCGAAGCGGCCGGGGCCTGCTGCGCCAAGGCCACACCACCGGCGGCCGCGAGAGTCAGAGCAGCAAAGCCACCCAGCATGTAAGTCTTCTTCATAACGATCAGTCTCCAGAGACCGCAGAACTGGCGGTCGCAGTTTTCCCCGTCTGAAGTGTCTAACGCTGCGCAGCTCAGGTTCCGTCGCCGGGAGTCGGAAGAACTGTCTCAAAGGCCGCCCGCGCTGCCTCTCTAACCTCGGTCAGACGGTGTTTCAGCGTCTCGAAATCCGGTTCCGCGGCCGCCTCGGCCAGGCGTTGGCGGAAGCCTTCGGGCTCGGTTTCCGGGTCCGGCCGGTCCTCGAAGGCGCAGCTGATCACCTGGGCCAGACGTTGCTGCATGCGCCAGGCATCCGCCAACTGCGGGTCGTCGGCGAGGGCCTCCAGCGTCGAAACGGTTAGCGGCTCTCCGGTCGCCGCGCGGATCAGCTGACGGTACTGGGCCACGAATTCAGCGTCGACCTGACCGCCGCGCGCCAGTTTGAGGTCCCATTCCCCACGCGCGGGTCGTCCCTGATCCATCCGGTCACGCATGCGCCGCACATCACCGGCCACATCCGCGTCGGGGCGAGCGCGGCGCAGGGCCGCCTCGATCGCCGCCGCGACCTGCTCACCAAAGGCCGCGTCACTGGCCCAGACCACCCGCGCCCGGGTCAGGGTCATGAACTCCCAGGTATCGGCGTCCTTGGCGTAGTAGTCCGCCAGCGTGCCCAGACGGACCGAGACCGGCCCCTTGGAGCCGCCCGGCCGCAGCCGCATGTCGACCTCATACAGGCCGCCCTCGGCCGTATGCGACGACAGGGCCGCGATCAGCCGCTGGGTAAACCTCGAGTAGAAGACCTCCGGGCTCCAGCCCCGACCCGATGAGGTCGCTTCGGGCGGTGACTCATAGACGGTGATCAGGTCCAGGTCCGACGCCGCGGTCATTTCGCGCGAGCCCGCCTTGCCCATGGCCACGACAGCCACGCCTCCCGCCATCGCACCGCCCATCCGTACCGCCTCGGCCATGGCCACCGGACCCAGTGCCTGCATCGCCCCGTCAGCCAGGGCCGTATAGGCGCGCCCGGCCGCCGCCGCTCCGGCCCGGCCCGTCAGGGTCTGGACACCGATCCGGAACATCTGCTCGCGATGGACCCGTCGCACGACATTCATCGCCGCCTCGAAATCCTCGGCGACCGCGACCTCGGCGATCAGATGCGTCATCAGGCCGGACTCGGCGTCGAGGTCCTGCAGGAAGCGGGCGTCCAGAATACTGTCCAGCGCCGCCGGATACCGGCCCAGGGTCCGGGCCAGCCGCGGGGCGAAGGCCAGCACGCCCAGCACCATTTCGAACAGCTGCGGCTGAGCCAGAAACAGGGCCTGAACCTGAACCCCGGCGCTCAGACCCGCAAAGAAGACGGCGAAACGCCGGAAGGCGGCGTCGGCCGCTCCGGTTCGCGCCACGGCGGTCAGCAGTTGCGGGGCCAGACGGGTGAACAGCTCGCGACCCCGGGCGCTGCGGGTCGCCGGAATCCGCCCGTGGTGCCAGCTGCGGATGGTGTCGGCCACCATGACCGGCTCGCTGAACCCCATACGGGCCAGGGTCTCCAGCGTGCCGGGGTCGTTTTCGATCCCGGTGAAGACCAGACTGCCGTAGGGCGACGACAGATCTTCGCCGCCCTCGAACAACTGGCCGTAGCGCTGGTTGACCCCCAACAACAGACGTTCGACGCCAGCATCGAAACGAGCCAGATCGCCTTCACCCGCCAAGGCCGCCACAGCTGTACGACCGGCAGATTCCTGCGGCAGACTGTGGGTCTGCTCGTCTTCCAGCATCTGCACGCGATGCTCCAGGCCCCGCAACTCGACATAGGATTGCGTCAGCTCGGCCGCGACGTCAGCGGCAATGTGTCCGGCCTCGCTCAGGGCCTTCAGGGCATCGACGGTGCGCGGCGCGCGCAGGACAGGATCGCGCCCGCCCAGGATCAACTGCTGGGTCTGGACGAAGAACTCGATCTCACGAATGCCGCCACGTCCCAGTTTCAGATTGGCACCGGCCGCTTCCAGACCGTCGCCGGTCTTGTGGACGTGGATCTGGCGCTTGATCGACTGGATGTCGAGAATGGCCGGAAAGTCGAGACTGCGGCGCCAGACGAACGGCGTCAGAGCCTGCAGGAATTCGGCCGCTGCGCCGGCGTCTCCCAGAACGGCGCGGGCCTTGATAAAGGCCGCCCGCTCCCAGTTCTGGCCGACGGACTCGTAGTAGGCCAGCGCCATCGGCGCGGCGACCACCGGCGGGGTCGAGGACGGGTCCGGCCTCAACCTCAGATCGACGCGGAACACATAGCCGTCCGCTGTCCGCTCCGACAGCAGGCCGGCCAGGACCTGGGCCGCGCGGTTGACGAATTTCTGCGCCTCGACACCCGGGGCCAGGGCCGCTTCCAGCGCCGTCGGTTCGTAAAACAACGACAGGTCGATATCGCTGGAATAGTTGAGCTCGAACGCCCCATGCTTGCCCATGGCCAGACCGAACAGGCCGGGGACCGGACCACACGGGTCGTCGGCCGCGGCGAGCAGCTTTCCCGCCTCGCGCTGTTCGAACGCCACTGCGGTCAGGGCTGCCTGCGCCGCAGCGTCGGCGAAATGCGACACAGCACCGGTCACCTGATCCAGATCCCAGACCCCACCGAGGTCAGCGAGGGCGGTCAGCAGATGCAGTTCAGCCTTCAGCCGGCGCAGCGGAGCTTTTAGCCCCTCGGGTGGCCCGTCCAGCGCGACCGTCTCCGCCAGAATGGCCTCCAGCCGCGCGGCCGGATCGATCTCCAGAATGGTGCGCAACCGGGCCGGCCAGCGTCGGGCGAGCCCCAGCAGATAGGGTGAGGCCGCGAACACCGGGGCCAGCGCCGGCCAGGCCGCCTCCAGCGTCCCGCTCCAGCCGTCCGCGACGGCGGCCTCTGTCAGCCGCTCGTGGACGCGCGCCGTCGCCTCGACATCACGCACCGGACCGCAGGGCTTCAGCCGCGGTCCCAGGGGTCCGGTCACGCCGCCGCTGCCGGCAGGATCAGCGCCACGCGGAGGCCGGGGCCGAAGCCGCCGTATTCACCGGGTCCCTCGTCCAGCTGGACGCGGCCACCGTGGGCCTCCAGCACCGCCGCCACCAGTGACAGACCCAGTCCCGAGCCCGGCTCGGAACGGCTGTTGTCCAGACGCACGAACCGCTCAACCACCCGGTCACGATCGACGTCCGGCACGCCCGGGCCGGTGTCGGTGATCGAGAATTCGATGTCCCCGGAAGAGCGCCTGCGCGCCCGCAGCATGACCGCCCCGCCGGCCGGAGTGTATTTGATGGCATTGTCGATGACATTGGCCAGGGCCTGGGCCAGGAACGGCCGGTTGGCCTCGATCATCAGCCCGGTCTCGATCTCGGCCGAAAACTCCAGTCCCTTGTCCTCGGCCGCCGGCTCGTACAGCTCGGCCATGTCGGCCGCCAGGGATCCGGCGTCAAATTTCTCGGGATCCGGCGTGCGTCCGGCCGCGGCCTGCAGCCGGGCGATGGCCAGCACCGTGTTGAAGGTCTTCAGCAGTTCGTCGGCCTCGCTCAGCGACAGCTGCAGCGCGTCGACGCCGTCGATCTTGCCGGCCTCGGCGTCGATCAGGGCGACCTCCAGCTTGGCCCGCATCCGGGTCAGCGGCGAGCGCAGGTCATGGGCGATCGCGTCCCCGGCGTGACGGATCGAGGCCATCGAGGCCTGCAACCGGTCCAGCATGGCGTTGAGTCCGGCCCCCAGTTCGTCCAGTTCGTCGCCGCTGCGACGGACCTCGACCCGGGCCTTGAGATCGCCCTCCTGTACGGCGGTGACGACCCGGTTCAATCGGCCCATGGCCTGTTCGACGTTGCGGCTCAGGATCAGTCCGCCACCGGCACCCAGCAGCAGCACCATGCCCATCGCCGCCCACAGGGCCTGGGTCAGGCGTGACAGGTATTTCTCGGTGTCGCCCAGATCCTGGGCAACCAGCAGCATCTCACCGCCCGACAGGGTCACCTGGACGCCCAGGGCCTGATTGCGCACCACATTGCCCGCCGCATCGGTGTCGGTGAAGCGGAAGGTCGCCCACTGCTCGCCACCGCGGTAGTTCTCGATCGGCGAGACATTGGTCGGCTGCGCGTTCGTGCTCCCGGCGGGGGTGCGTTCGGTCACGCTGAGGTCGCCGGTGATCTTGCTGCCGTCGGCCCGCATCAGCAGATACAGATAGGCGCTGCGTTTGGTGACGCGCTCGACCAGCGCCTGGTTCAGCACGTCGACGCCACGGGTCCGGTACAGGGCGGTCAGCACCGAGGTCTCGGCCCGCACATCGGCCTCGGCCCGGGCCTGGGCCTCGGCGGCCGAGGCGAAATAGACATAGGCCAGCACCGCGCTGGCCGCTGCCGCGAACAGGGCCAGAAACAGCAGCGTCAGCCGGAACGGCGTCCGCCGAAAGAGCGACGGGACCTTCACCGGCCGTCAGGCTTCCAGCCGGTAACCCGCGCCACGGACGGTCTGCAGCATCGCCCGGTCGAAGCCCTTGTCGATCTTTGCCCGCAGCCGGCTGATGTGAACATCGATGACATTGGTCTGTGGGTCGAAATGATATTCCCAGACCTTCTCCAGCAACATGGTGCGGGTGACCGACTGACCGGCGTGACGCATCAGGAATTCCAGCAGCTGGAACTCACGCGGCTGCAGGTCGATCTCGGTCTCGCCGCGATGCACGGTGCGGGCGATCAGGTTCATCTCCAGATCGCCGACCTTGAGCACGGTCTGGACCCCGCCGGTCTCGCGCCGTCGCGCCAGGGCGTCGACCCGGGCGATCAGTTCGGCAAAGGCATAGGGTTTGACCAGATAGTCGTCGCCGCCGGCCTTGAGCCCGACGACGCGGTCCTCAACCTCGCCCATGGCCGACAGGAACAGCACCGGTGTCTGGTCGCCGTCCTTGCGCAGGGTCTCGACCATGCCGATACCGTCGAGGCGAGGCATCATCCGGTCGACGACATAGACATCGTAACCGCCCTTCTGCGCTTCCAGCAGGCCGAAAGCCCCGTCCACCGCGTGGACCACGTCATTGCCGGCCTCGGTCAGGCCGCGCACCATCGCCGTGGCCGCCTCGGCGTCGTCTTCAACCACCAGAATACGCATCGATCAGCCCCCGGAATTCAGATTCGCCGCCGACACTAGCGCATCGGCGGCGATCTGGTCAGTTACGGCTTAGTCAGATTTCGGTAGCTCAAGCGCGACCGGAACATTGCTCTGCGGCGTGCGGATCAACAGGAAGACATTGTCGCGGCCCGCTTGCCGCGACGCGGTCACCGCGGCCTGAACATCGGCGACGCTCTGCACCGGTGCGGTACCGGCCCGCATGATGACGAAGCCCGGCTCGAAGCGGCGGTCACCCCCGGCGGCCACACCGGTCACGACGACACCGTCGACCGCCTCCGGGATATTGTAGCGCTGGCGCAAGGCCGCGGTCATCGGGGCCAGGGTCAGACCGGCCACGACCTGACCACTGGGGGTCGCGGCCGCGGGCGGTGCGTCAGGTTCGGCCGCACCGTTGCCGGCGCGCAGTTCCGCCGCGGACGGGCGCGTGCCCGAGCGGACATTCAGCGTCTGGCGACGATCGTTGCGCAGGATTTCGATGCGCAGCGTGTCACCGGCCTTGGCCCGACCCACACGACGGGTCAGGTCGCTGGAGCTGACAATCGGCGTGCCGTTCAGGCCGACGACAATATCCCCGGCCTGCAGGCCGGCCCGGGCGGCCGGACCGCCGGCCGTAACACTGTTGACGAAGGCCCCGCGGGCGGTGTCGGGCAGACCCATGGACTCGCGCCACGGATCCAGATCACCGATCTCGACGCCCAGATAGCCGCGCTCGATCGTTTCGCCGCGCATCAACCGGTCGGTGATCGGCTTGGCGAGCGACGCCGGGATGGCGAAGCCGATACCCACCGACCCGCCCGTGGGTGAAAAGATCGCCGAGTTCACGCCGATGACGCGGCCGTAGATGTCGAAGGTCGGGCCGCCGGAATTGCCACGGTTGATGGCGGCGTCGATCTGCAGGAAGTCGGTATAGGGATTGTCCGTACCACCGATGTCGCGCGACTTGGCCGAGACGATGCCGGCTGTGGCCGTGCCGCCCAGACCGAACGGATTGCCGACGGCGACAACCCAGTCACCAACGCGCGGTTCGGCCTCTTCCTCGAAGGTGACGAACGGCAGATCCCCGCCGGACACCTTGATCACGGCCAGGTCCGTCGCTTCGTCCCGCCCGATCAGACGCGCCGGCAGCTCACGGCCGTCGCTCAGCTTGACCGTGATTTCTTCGGCATTTTCGATGACGTGGTTGTTGGTGACGATGAAACCGTCGGCCGAGATCAGGAAGCCGGACCCGGCCCCCATAGCCGTCGCGCCCTCGTCTTCGGCGTCCGGATCCTGGCTGCCGCGCGGGGCACCGGGGATCGGCACGGAGCCAAAGCCGGGAATGGTGATCGTCCCCCGACGCCCGCTTGGCACCCGCGTCTTCACGTCGATCTGCACGACCGCCGGGGCGACCTGCTGGAAAATGTCGGCAAAACTGAGCGGTGCCCCCTGCGGCGGCGCGAAGGCCAGACCCGCGGCACCGGCGGACGGGACCAGCTGGCCGGCGATCCGGGCCGGCTCGGCATGGGCACCAGGCCACTGAATGACACCACCGGCCGTGGCAACGGCAGCAAAGGTCAGGCCGACGGCGGCCCCCAGAATGAACTCCTTACGCTTCATCATCTCGGGCGTGGATCCTTTCAGGCGGGTGCCGCGCACCCGTTCATCGGTGAATATAGGACGGACTGGCCTGTAACCAAACCGTCAAGGCTGGATGGTTGGGCCGCCCTGGTGCCCGTCATTGGGCGAAGATGCGTCAGGATCAGGGCAAACAGCCTGATCCTGCATCAGTTCGGCCAATCGCCGCTCTTCGTCAGCGGACAGCGCGGTCACCTCGGGACGTCGCCGTCGCCCCGCGAAAATCAGGCCCACGCCGGCCAGCAACAGCAGTGTCAGGGGGCCGAACCACAACAGCCAGGTGCCCGGCCGCACCGGCGGCTGGAACAGGACGAAATCGCCGTAGCGCCGCACCAGATCCTCGCGAATGGCCGCGTCGCTGTGACCTTCGGCAATCTCCTCGCGCACCAGCCGGCGCATATCCCCGGCGATGCCCGCAGGGCTGTCGGCGATCGACTCGTGCTGGCAGACGACGCAGCGAATATCAGCGAACAGGGCACGGGCCCTGGCCTCCTGCCGGGCGTCGGGCAAGGGCCGGTCGGGTGCCGCCGCCGGTTCAGCGGCCATCAGACCCACCGCGGCTAGCGCGATCAGCAGCGCGCGCCTCATCGGCCTTTGCTCCGCGAGCCGATCCCGACCCGCAAACGCCGGTCCAGCAAGGACAACAGCGCCCCCAGCGCCATGATCGCCGGCCCCAGGAAGATCAGCCGCGCCCACGGATTCCACCAGACCCGCACGGTCCAGGCCGGTTCCCCGGCGGGGGTGGCCCGACGTTCACCCATCACCACATAGACGTCGTCCAGCCCGCGGAAATCCAGCCCGACCTCGGTCGTGGTCTGCCCGCCGGCCGGGAAGAAGCGCCGCTCGGCCACGATTTTCCGGGCAGCGGACCCGTCGGGTCGCGTCACGGTCAGTCGACCCTGTTCAGCCAGATAGTTGGGACCCTCGATCACCTCGACACCGTTCAACCGGACGCGCCACGGGCCGGCCCCGACCTCGCCGCCCACAGCCACGACCGCCGCCGCCTCGACCCGGTAGCCGGTCTCGACCACCGCCCCCATAACGAAGACCCCCAGACCGGCATGGGCCAGGGTCATGCCCCAGGCCCCCAGCGGCAGACCCCGCGCGCGACGACCTACCTCGGCCAGCGGGGCCCGGAACAGGCGCACCCGCTCGACCACCTCGGCCAGTGACCCCAGAATCAGCCAGGCCCCGAGGCCCAGACCCGCGGCGGCCAGCGCCTTGCGCGGCTCGAACGCGGTCCAGCCCGCCAGACCGGCCAGCAGGGCCAGCCCCGCCGCCAGCGCCAGTCGCTGCAGCGCGCCCCGGGCATCGCCGCGCTTCCACGCCAGCAACGGCCCGGCCGGCAGGATCAGAAAGGCGATGACCATCAGCGGCGTGAAGGTGATGGCGAACCACGGCGGCCCCACCGAGATCGTCGCCCCCGTCGCCGCCTCGAGGATCAGCGGATACAGGGTCCCCAGCAGGACGGTCACCGCCGCCGCCGTCAGGAACAGGTTGTTGAGGACCAGCGCCCCCTCGCGGCTGATCGGGGCGAACAGACCGCCGCCCTTTAACTGCGGCGCGCGCCAGGCGAACAGGGCGAAGGCCAGCCCCGCTGTCAGGCCGAGGATGGCCAGCAGCATCATGCCCCGCTCCGGATCGACGGCGAAGGCATGAACGCTGGTCAGAACGCCGGATCGTACGAGGAAGGCCCCCAGCATCGAGAAGGTGAAGGCCAGCAGGGCGAGGAATACGGTCCACCCGGCCAGAGCCCCCCGACGCTCGGTCACCACCGCCGAATGCAGCAGGGCCGTACCCGCCAGCCACGGCATGAAGGAGGCGTTCTCGACCGGGTCCCAGAACCACCAGCCGCCCCAGCCCAGCTCGTAATAGGCCCAGAAGGCCCCGAGCGTGATGCCGACGGTCAGCAGACCCCAGCTGGCCAAGGCCCAGGGCCGGACCCAGCGCCCCCAGGCGGGCCAGAAACTGGCCTGCCCGCGCCCCTCGATCAGGGCGGCGACCGCGAGGGAAAAGCAGACCGAAAAACCGACATAGCCCGCGTAGAGCAGCGGCGGATGGAAGGCGAGCGCCGGGTCCTGCAGCAGCGGGTTCAGGGAGGCCCCCTGAAACGGAGCCGGGTCGAGGCGCGCGAAGGGATTGGAGGTGAATACGGCAAAGGCCAGAAACAAGGTGCCCAACGCGCCCTGCACCCCGACCGCCGAGGTCTTCAGGCCGAACGGCAGACCGCGCGCCCGGGCCAGGGCTCCGCCGAACCCGGTCATCACCAGACACCACAGCACCAGCGAGCTCTCGTGGCTGCCCCAGGCGGCGGCGACCTTGTAGAGCATCGGCTTGTCGGTGTGGCTGTTGGCCGCGACATTGGCTACCGAGAAATCGCTGACGACAAAGGCGTGGATCAGCACGGCAAACGCCACGGCGACTGTGCCTGCGCACGCCAGCGCCGCGCCCTGCGCCGCGCCGGCCAGCACCGGACTGCGCCGGATCCGCCCGGCGATAGACAATCCCGTCTGCAGGGCGGCAAGGCACAGGGCAAGGATCAGGGCAAAGGCCCCGAATTCAACGATCATTGCGTGGCGGCTCCGGGCGCGGGACGCCATTCACCGTTGGCCTTCAGGCTGTCGGCCACTTCGCGCGGCATATAGGTCTCGTCATGCTTGGCCAGCACCTGGGTGGCGCGGAAGCTGCGATCGGGTGCGAAAGCCCCCTGGGCGACGATGCCCTGCCCCTCACGGAACAGGTCCGGCAGATTGCCGTGATAGGTCACCCGGGTATCAGCCGCGTTGTCGGTGACCACGAACACCACGGCCCCGTCCGGCTCGTGGCGGACGCTGTCGATGACCACCAACCCGCCCAGACGCACCACCCGCCCGGCCGGGGCCTTTTCGGGCGTGGCCTCGGACGGCGAGAAGAAGAAGGTCACCGTGTCGCGCATGGCCCACAGCGACAGGCCGACGGCCAGGGCGAGGATCGGCGCGACAGTAGCGACCACCCAGAGGCGACGCCGCGCCTTCGGGGACTTGGGAAGCCAGCTCATGGTCGGAAGGGCCCGTGTCGGGGGAAACAGCCGCCGACGTATAGCGTCCGGTCCGGCCGGGTCCAACGCGTCATCGGGCCGCTCCGGCACCGGCCAGCGGCAGACGGGCCTCCAGGTCGATCCGGCGCGGATCGGCCGGGTCGAGCGCGGCGATCAACGGTTCCCACAGGGTCCGGACAGCCTCACGGTCGCCCCGGGCCAGCGCCGCCTCACCCAGGAAATACCGCGCGCCCAGCTGTCCGGGATCGCGCTTCAGCGCCTCTCGGAAGGCGGCTTCGGCGTCACCGCCGACCACCCCCTCCTGGGCCCGCACCAGGCTCTCGCCCAGTCGTGCCCAGCTTTGAGCATCCTCAGGCCGGATCTCCAGCGCCCGGCGAAAGGCCGAGGCCGCACCGATCGGGTCGCCCGCCTCGAAACGGGCCGTGCCCAGCATGACCAGGGCCTGATGGTCATCAGGATGATCCCGAACCACCCGGGCCACGACGGCAGCCAGTTGCGGCGGTTCCAGCGACTCGAGGTTGGCGGCCCACTGATCGACGCGCCGTTGAAAGGGTTGATCCGCCTGCCCCGGCGCACCGGTCAGCACATACAGACCAAGCGCACAGGTGCCCGCCACGACCAGTCCGACCAGAACCGCGCGGGGGTCCGAAGATCGGGGGCTGGCGGACACGACATCGGGCCGGCCGGTCAGCCAGCGCCGTCCGGCCTCGGCCCGCGCCGCCGCCCAGGCCTCGGGATTCAACAGCCCGCGCGTCTTGAGCCTGTCCAGCTCGTCCAACTCGCGGCGTGCAAGGTCCGCCATGCCCGTGGACTCGCCGCCGACACCGCGACGGGCACCGCCCAGCACAAGAAGGCCGGCGAGCGCGGTGAGCAGTCCGGTCAGGATCCAGAATACCGTCATGGCCGGATGGTCTAGAGGCCGGGGGGCAGGAGGGAAAGTGTTTCACCCGACATTGGCCGGGTGACAAGGTCGCAGCCGGTCAGGCGACCGCCCTGGCGGCACCCGAGGGCCTCTTGGGTCGGCTCGCGATTGCCGCGCGCCGCCGTATGGTGCGGGCCGCCTCCTCCTCGTCGAGCAGGGTCAGGAAATCAGCCGAAAGGCTGACCAGATCCAGCGCGTGCCGAGGGTTGGCGAGCTCGCCGGTATTCACGGCTCCGATCGCTTCCTCCGCGTAGCGGCTCAGCTTCTGGGATAGAATTTCAACGACCTGCTTGCGCTCCGACTCACAACCGAACACGCCGGCAGGGCCGCGCACGGCTCCAACCAGCCGCATCAGTTCGCGGGCCGCGTCGACCTCTTCGCCTTCCGACGGGGCCTCGAGATCCGGAGCCTCACGGCTCATGCCGCCGGCAATGCGCACGCGCACCAGCGGCAGGGCACCATCCAGCAGTTTCTCACTGGTCCGTAGCAGGGTGCAAAGCCGTTTGGAGATCGCCACCCGGGCGCTCCGCGCCGAGCGGCCCCATGCGCTGTCTGGCTGAAGCTGCAGGTTCGCCTCCAGTTCGGCGAGAACCGCTGAACACCAGGCAATATCCTCGATCACGGGCTCGATCGGTGCCGCGCCCGACTTGAAAGCCCCGACCCGTTCGACGCGCCCGATCACCCCGGCGATAAGGCGATCGACGAAGCCGGCGAGTTCCGATGCGCTCAGAAAGGATTCCCGCCCGGCCGAACCCGAGGCCTGGGTCAGAATTCTCAGGATCAGGACGGCGTCGTCCAGATGGGAGAACAGGATTTCAAGGACCCGTTGCGCCCCGTCGGTAACGATTTCCGCGCTGTCGCGGATCATCAGGCGCAGCTCCGCCACCTGATCCCCGTCCGGCCGCTTCAGCCAGGTGTCCAGGGACGACAGGCCCTTTCGGGCCAGATGGATCAGGTCGAGACTCGCTGCCAGATCAATCAGGCCACGGCTTCGCTCCGCCGGTGACGACAGCGACTCGGGCCAGACAGCCTCGGGCTGGTCGCGTACGGCAGCGGCAGCGGCGAGGCAGATTCGGTCAGCCACCCGGATCGCATGAGGCCCCTCCTTGTCCAGACGCGGCAACAGGGCCGGTTCCCTGGCGCTGGCCAGCTTCCACAGTCGTGGCAGGACCCCGGCCGGAAAGACGACGCCCTCGATGCCGTCGGACCGGGGACGGAACATCGACATTATGGGGCCGAGCACCAACGCGCGCCGCTGGCGGTCGACCACTTCATCCATCAGCAGACCTTCCAGCTGACGGGCGCGCTCACCCGGCATGGCCGAGACAGCCTTCTGCAGCTGCTTGAGCATGGGGTCAGCGCATCGCTCGAGCAGCGGGGCCATGATCCGATTGATGGACGCCTGTTCGGCCATGCCGACTTCCCAGGACCGGAATCAGCTCCGGGTGCGTCAATCTGCCGGTATAGGGTTAATATCTGCTTCCCAAATCCCGAGGTCGGCACCGTCCAATTCAGGTCTCGGCGGCGGGCAGTTCGGCGATGACCTTGAGCCCGCCCATGGCACTGGACGCCAGCGTCAGCCGCCCCTCATAGGCCCGAACCAGTTCATCGACGATCGACAGACCCAGACCCGAGCCGGGCGCGCTCTCGTCCAGCCGGGAGCCGCGCTTCAGCACCTCGTCACGCTGGTCCTCGGGCAGGCCCGGACCGTCGTCCTCGACCACCACCGTCATCTGCCCCGGGCCGGACGGCGTCGCCACGACCCGCACCCGCCGCGTCGACCATTTACAGGCGTTCTCGATCAGGTTGCCGAGGATTTCCTGCAGGTCCTGCCGCTCGCCGCGGAAATCCAGTTCGTCGGGGGCCCGCCAGTCGATCTCGACGCCCTTGGATTCGAACACCTGCTCCAGCATCACCGCCATCTCGTCGATAACCCCGGCGATCGGGGTCCGCTCGCCGATCAGCTGGGCCCGGGCCGCCGCACGCGCCCGACGCAGGTGGTGATCAACCTGAGCCTTCATGATATCGGACTGGCGACGCACCATGTCGGGCAGCGCCCCCTCGGCGGTTCCGGCCTCGGCCAGCATCACCGACAGCGGCGTCTTCAGCGCATGAGCCAGATTGCCGACATGGGTGCGCTGGCGTTCGACCGTCTCCTGGTTGTGGGTCAGCAACCGGTTGACCTGGTCGGCCAGCGGCTGGATCTCGAGGGGGTAGCGGTTGACGATCCGCGCCGTCTTGCCCTTGCGGACATCAGCGATCTCGTTGCGCAATGAATACAGCGGCCGCAGGCCGATCTGGACCTGGATCAGCACCGCGGCCGCCAGACCGAAGCCCATCACCAGCAGCACCACCCAGGTTACGGTGGCGAACTGCCGCGTATCATTCTCGACATCCGACCGATCGATCCCGGCCATAAACACCACCGGCCGGGTTCGGCCGGGCATCTGTTTCATACTGGCCGCGACCCGCAGCGGCTCTCCGCGCGGACCGGCTGCGTCATAGGTGATGGTCTGACCGAAGGCGGCGCTCAGCCGCGGCGGCAGATCGACCGGAACGATCAGGTCAGCCCCGGCCAGGGAGTCCGAGCGGACCAGCATCCGCAGCCGCCCGTCGGCGACAGGCTCGGCCACGGCCCAGTATTTCCCGGACAGCGGTCGCAGCGAACGTGCATCCTTGATTTCCGAGGTGACGACCGTGTCGCCGCTGACGTTCGAGGCCACCACCACCTCGTCGATGGTGTCGCTGAGCGTATTGCCCAACCGGCGCAGGCCGGATTCCTGGAACAGGGAGGTCAGGACAAGGCCCGTCACCACCAGGGCGATCACAATCCAGGCCGACGCCAGCCAGATCAGGCGGCGGGTCAGGGACCGGCCCGGACGTCCAAACCAACGCCCCCAGGACTCCTTTACCGCCGGCGCGTCCGGTTCAACGTCCGTGCTGCCGGTCATGGCGACGCGATCAGTCCGCGACCGACTCGCCGGCCAGCGGCGTCAACCTGTAGCCCAGCCCGCGCACCGTCTCGATGCGATCGGCCCCGATCTTCTTGCGCAGACGACCGACGAAAACCTCGATGGTATTGGAATCGCGGTCGAAATCCTGATCATACAGGTGCTCGACCAGCTCCGTCCGGCTGATGACCCGGCCCTGATGCATCATCAGATAGTGCAGCAGCCTGTATTCGAGAGAGGTCAGACGCAGCGGTTCGCCGCCGACGCTGGCCCGGGCCGCGCGCGGATCCAGTCTCAGGTCACCGCAGGCCAGGGTGGCCGAGGCGATGCCGGCCGAGCGCCGCAGCAGGGCCCGCAGTCGCGCCAGCAGCTCTTCCGTATGGAACGGCTTGGTCAGATAATCGTCGGCCCCGGCATCGAAGCCGGCCACCTTGTCGGACCAGGCCCCACGGGCGGTCAGGATCAGCACCGGCGTGGTCTTGCCGTCGCGCCGCCAGCGCTCCAGCACCGACACGCCGTCGATCTTGGGCAGGCCGAGATCCAGCACCACCACATCATAGGGTTCGGTATCGCCGAGAAAATGCGCCTCCTCGCCGTCGGCGGCGTGATCCACCGCATAGCCGGCATCGCCCAGCGCGCCCTTCAGCTGACGGGACAGATCAACGTCATCTTCGACGAGCAGCACGCGCATTCAGCGTTCTCCAATAATGCGGCCGCTGCGCGCGTCCACGGTAATGTCGGCGATCCGGCCGTCCGGATAGGCCCAGCGCACGACAATGACATTGCCGCGGTCGCTGGCGTTCAGATACCGCCCGGGGCGGCCGGCGCGCACACTGCGTTCCGCCTCCGCCAGGCTGATGCGCTGCTCGCGTTCAGGCTCGGCCTGGCGCTGTCGCGACTCCTCGCGCTGGCCACGCGACTGGTCAAAGTCCCGCGCGACCGCATCGGCCATTGGCGCGGCGGTCATCAGGACAGCGAGGATAAGAACACGGATGCGGGTCATGAATACGGGTCTAGGCCTCAGCCTCTGAACGGCGGCTGAACGTCCACCCTAGGCAGAATTGATCGTCATGGGCAGTCCGTTCACGCAAACGGCGACCGTCATCTGTACCGGCTCGGGAACATGAACTTCAGATGACCCGCGCCGTTCAGGCCAGGCTCAGCGGCCAGGGCGTACTGTTCAATCCAACGCAGTCCCCCCGGTCTGCGACCTACGGAAGGACAGACCCGATGATCAAGACAGTATTTCTCCCCGCCCTCGTCCTGGCCGCCGCCTCGGTCGCCGTGCCCGCCATGGCCCAGTCGTACGGCCCGGCGCGCCAGTCCGGCCTGACCATCAGCTTCGGTACGAGCCCCGCCTACGGTTACAACTCCGGTTACAACCGCAGCTACAACCAGTCGGGCTGGCAGGCGATCAACCGTCGTCAGGCCACCCTTGACCGTCGCATCGACCTCGGTGTCCGCAACGGGTCGCTGACCCGCCGCGAGGCTGTCAGCCTGCGCCGCGAGTTCAACAACATCGCTCGCCTCGAGTCGCAGTACCGTCGTAACGGCCTGACCCGTCGCGAAATGGCCGACCTGGATCGCCGCTTCGATCGCCTGTCGAGGCAGATCCGCATCGAGCGTAACGACCGTCAGACCCGCAATAGTCGTTACGACCGTAATGACCGGCATGACCGGCATGACCGGTACGACCGCAACGACCGGAACGGTCGCCGCCACTAAACGCCGACCATCCTCCCCGGATGTAGAGGGCGCGATCCGCAAGGGTCGCGCCCTTTTCCGTGGTCAGGCCCGGATCACGCTGTCCAGCACGGTCACGGCCTGCCCCCGGATCAGCACGCGCTCGCCGGCGGCCTCTGTCTCGATATCCCCACCGCGCCCGGGGAAGGCCTGCAGGAAGCGAACGACCGACCGCCCCAGGATCTCGCCGTACATCGGTCCCAGCAGACAGTGGGCCGAGCCGGTGGCCGGGTCTTCATCCACCCCGCAGCCGGGAGCGAAGAAACGGTCGATCACATCGACTCCGTCGGCCGCGTCGGCCGGAGCACAGACGATCACATGGCCGGCCTCGCCCGCCTCGCCCCGGATCGTCGCCAGCCGCCGGAAGTCCGGGCTCACCGCCCGCACGGCCGCGGCATCGGCCAGCACCGCCACCAGATAACGCCCGGCCCGCACCTCGACCGGCACGACGCCCAACGCCTCGACCAGTCCCTCGGGCACCGGCGTGCGGCGCGGCGGATCGGCGGGAAAATCCATCTCATAGCGGTCGTCCAACCGGCGAACGAGCAGCGGTCCCGAACGGGTATCAAAGGTCAGCCGCACCGCCATCAATCCCAGCTCGGCCACCAGCACATGGGCTGCGCCCAGGGTCGCGTGACCGCACAGGTCGACCTCGGTCGCCGGGGTGAACCAGCGCAGGTCGAACCGCGCCGGATCCGCCGTGCGTCGCAGGAAGGCAGTCTCGGCCTGGTTGTTCTCCATCGCCAGCGCCTGCATCCAGCCGGCCTCGGGCCAGACCTCGAACGGTTCGACCACACAGGCCGGATTGCCCCGGAACGGGGCGGAGGCGAAGGCATCGACGGTCCACTGGCGCATGACGCTTCAGATACGCTACGGCAGACACTCCGAAAAGGCGGACCCATGCCCGAACTGCGCACCGAACTGACCGAAGACGACCTGCGCATCGCCTGGCGCTGGATTGCCGAGGAGAGCTATTGGGGCGCGTCCATCCCGTGGCCGACATTCGAGCGTGCCTGCCAGAGTTCGATCTGTTTCGGCCTGTTTGAGTCGGATCGACTGATCGGCTTCGCCCGGGTGGTGACCGACGGGGCCACCTTCGCCTGGCTGTGCGATGTTTTCATCGACGCCGGGGCGCGCGGTCGGGGTCTGGGCAAGACCCTGATGGACGCCGTCATGGCCGAACCCCGTCTGCGGGACCTGCGCCGTTGGGGTCTGGCCACGGCAGACGCCCATGGGCTTTACGAACAACACGGATTCGAGTCCGCCGACCCACTCAGGCATATGGAGAAGGTCGATCGGGGGATCTATCTGCGGCTGGCACCGCGCCAGGAATAGGCAACCCCCTCCCTCCCGATGTTCGGGAATACGGGAAACGTTACGGCTCGACGACCGTCAACTCCGGCCAGCGACCCCGCGCATTCTCCACCGTGCGCTGCCAGCCGCGCGCCACACCTCGCACCGGATTGGGCCGCAGGGTCATCGAAAACACATCCTCCAGCCCGAACGGGGCGGCGACGCTGACCGTGTCATCGGCCTCCAGCCGCACCCCGACGGCGAAGGCCGGGGCGACGAAGCGCGACAGGGCCTCGTCGGTGCCGGTCAGCGGCTCGTAGGACTCGCCGAACCTCTCCTCAAACCACAGATGCACCCGCGCCTGATTGCGCACCTCGACCAGATCCCGCAGCGGCGACTCGAAGGCGGCGGCGACCCGTTTGATCACGACGTCCTCCGCGTCCCAGCTGGTGTCCGGGTCGAAATAGCCCAGGTCATAGTCCTTGATGCCATAGCCGACCGGCCGACCGGTCTGCGCGTTCCAGACCGCCTGATAGACCGCCCCGGAGAACACCCGCCAGTCCGGCAGGTCCAGCCCCCGCACTGTCGTCAGCACCTGCATCAGCTGCGGATTGTTGCGGACGATGGCCGCCAGCTTCGTCTCAGGATCGCTCATTTCCGGTCCCTCAGCGGCCAGCCGTGATCCAGCGGCCCGTGCCCGCCGCCGAGCCCGGGCGCGCGGCGGATGGCCTCGAACACATAGACGCGGGCCTCGGCCACGGCGGTGTCCAGCGGCAGACCCCGCGCGATCCCGGCGGCGCAGGCGCTGGCCAGGGTGCAGCCGGTGCCGTGGGTGTGGCGGGTGTCGAGCCGCGGCCCCTCCATCCGGGTTTCGCCGTCAGCCGTCAGCAGCAGATCGATGACCGTGTCGCCGGGCACATGGCCACCCTTCATCAGCACCGCCCTCGCCCCGAGGGCCAGCAGGGCCGCGCCCGCCCGGCGCTGGCCGTCCAGATCAGCGACGGTGATCCCGGTCAGGGCCTCGGCCTCGGGCGCATTGGGCGTCAGCAGGGCCGCGCGCGGCACCATCAACGACCGGACCGCGGCGATGCCCGCCGCCTGCAGCAGCGGCGCGCCGCCCTTGGCGATCATCACCGGATCAACCACCACCGGCGCGTCCGAGCTGTCGAGAATGGCCGCGACCCGCTCGACCACCTCGACCGTGCCCAGCATGCCGGTCTTGATCGCATCGGCCCCGATGTCGTCCAGAACCGCCCGCGCCTGGGCCTCGATCAGGTCCAGCGGCAACGGATGTACGCCGTGGACCCCCAGGGTGTTCTGCACGGTGATGGCGGTGACGGCCGTGGCCGCATAACCGCCCAGCATGGTCACGGCCTTGATGTCGGCCTGCAGGCCCGCCCCGCCGCCGGAATCGGAGCCGGCAATGATCAGGACACGTCCGAGGGGCAGGGTCATCCGGGCTGGATGGCCAATCCGCGCCGTTTCGGCAAGATGGATTGTGCGCGCCCGCAAGGACTTCCCGCCTCCCCGGCGGTACATCTGGACGGACCCTGCCCTGGTAATTGACCCTGTTCGCCTCGACAATCGGCCGGGCACGGGGGAGACTGACGCATGATCCGGATAAAACTGACCAGCATTGGCGTGCCCGATCAGGATGCGGCCGAGCGCTTCTATGTCGACAAACTGGGCTTCCAGGTGAAGCGCAACATCCCGATGGGACCGGTCCGCTATCTGACCGTGGTCTCGCCCGCCGAACCGGACGGGACCGAGTTGTCGATCGAGCCCGGCAGCCAGCGGCCCGAGTTCGCGGCGTTTCAGGCCTGGATGGTCGAACAGGGCATTCCGTGGACGGGCTTCGAAGTCGCCGATATCGACGCGGACTATGGGCGCCTGACCGGCTTGGGTGTCGAATTCCGCGGTCCGCCGCAGGACATGGGCGAGGTCCGCGGGGCGACACTGAACGATACCTGCGGCAATCTGATCATGCTGTATCAGTTCATCGACGCGCAGACGGCCCCCTGAACCGCGAGGGCCTGCACCGTCTCGCGCACGTCGTGGACCCGGATCACCGCCGCGCCGCGCCGCGCCGCCTCCAGCGCCAGGGCCAGTGACCCGCCCAGCCGGTCCCCGGCCTCGACCGCCGACGGATCAATCGACTGGATCGTCCGCTTGCGGCTGGCCCCGTACAGCACCGGAAACCCGGTCGCGACCAGCCGGTCCAGCCCGGCCGTCAGCGCCAGATTGTGCGCCGCGGTCTTGCCGAAGCCGATGCCCGGATCCAGCCATATCCGCCCGCGCGCCACCCCGGCCGCCATCGCCGCCTCCGCCCGGTCGGTCAGCCAGTCCGTCACCTCGGTCAGCACGTCGGTATAGTGAGGGTTGGCCTGCATGGTGCGCGGTTCGCCCTGCATATGTATCAACACCACCGTGCAGCCGAGCTCGGCGGCCACGGCGGCGCTGTCCGGCGCGCCGCCCAGAGCCGTCACATCGTTCCAGATCGACGCCCCGGCCCCGATCGCCGCCCGCGCCACCTCGGGCTTCATGGTGTCGATACTGATCGTTCCGGCCCAGCGAGCACGCAGCCCGGCGATCACCGGCAGGACCCGGGCCATCTCCTCGGCGGCATTGACAGGTGCCGCCCCCGGACGGGTGCTCTCGCCGCCGATGTCGAGACTGTCGGCCCCCTGTTTCACCAGCCGCAGGCCGTGCGCCACCGCCGCCTCGACCGTGGCTAGCCGCCCGCCGTCCGAGAAGCTGTCCGGCGTGACATTGACGATGCCCATGACCTGCGGCCGGCTCATGTGCTGCCTCCGCCGATCAGCCCGGCCAGCGCTTCGAGATAGGCCCCGAACGCGGTCCGCCCGGCCCGGGTGATCGTCACCCGGGTCAGGGGCTTGTTGTTATGAAAACTCTTGTCGATGGCGACATAGCCCGCCTCTTCCAGCTTCTTCAGATGGACGGACAGATTGCCCTGGGTCGCCTCCAGCGCCGTCTTCAGCTCGGTGAATTCCGCGCTCTCGGCGTCCGCCAGATAGACCATGACCCCCAGCCGCATGCGGCCGTGGATGACGTCATCAATCTTGCCGAGGTCGCCGACTCCCATGGCGGATTCAGCCGGCCGTCGACGCGGCGCGGGCGTCGCGGAACATGATCCAGCCCGGCAGGGCGAACAGCAGGAACAGAGCGACGGTGCAGACCCCGAGATACCACAAGGGCTCGCGCACCAGCACGCCCAGCGCCACCGCCGTGGCCCAGCCGCCCAGCGCCGTGGCCAGCATCCAGCCCTTCCGCTTCAGCGTCCACGCCATGTACCAGGCCGCCGCCTGCAGGGCGAAGACGATGGAGGCGTAGTAGAGCCAGATGGCGAAATCCTGATCCCGCACAGCCCCCACGCCGAAGACGATGAGCACGGCGGCGTTGGCCATGCCGGTGGCGCTGAAGGCCGCGCTGAGCGTGCGGGCGGCCAGCGGTCCGCGATTGGCGGGGCCCTCCCGGCGGTCTCTGAGGATGGCCCAGGTCAGGACCAACAGGAAGCTGACAGTGATCCCGACGACAAAGGCCAGATTGGCGAGATCGGGCCAGTCGATCAACCCGGTCGCCTGACCGATATGGAACAGGCACTGCAGGCCGTAGAGCAGGCCGCCGGCCAGGTAGCAGATGGCCAGGGTCAGGGGTGGACGCCAGCCGCCTTCGACAATCGAACGCATGAAGGCCAGATCGTCTTCGGGCGAATGCGGGCGGGGTTTGGCGGACTTGGTCGGCATGGGCGATTCTCCGGGACCGGCTCGCCACCCGGAGGTGAACGAGCCAGCCGATATTGGCAAGCTATTCGGCGGGGACGGGCGCGGCTTCGGGCACCCGACGCCACGGGACACGTCGACCGTTCAGCCAGCGGCCCATGAAGCTGTGGCGGATCAGCAGTTCGTAGGTCAGCAGGCTGACGACCATCGTGCCGCCGATCACCAGACCGAACTTGACGAACCACGGCAGGACCGCATTCACCAGCAGCACTTGTCCGACCATGACCAGAGGCAGATGGATGAGATAGATCCAGTAGGAGGCGTCGGCCAGATAGCGGCGGACGGCGCTGCGGCCCGAGGCGAAGCGCAGGGCCAGGGACAGGACGGCGAAGGTCGAGGCGAACACGGCCAGGGCCATGACCACCGCCAGCCCGGCCTTAAGGTCCGGATCGGTCACGGGCTCCAGTTGCGGCACCGGTCCGCCCGCCAGCACCAGAGCCCCGGTTCCGACTCCCAGCGCCACCACGGTGAACACCGGCCACAGCCGCTCGATGCGGCCCAGCAGATCGCGGCGGCGGTCCAGCAGAATGCCGAGACCAAAGGCGGTGCCGAAGGCCGTCAGCGCCACAGGGTTGGGAACCAGTCCGGTGTCCGGCGTCGGAATGCCAAAGAATGGAATCCAGTCCGGTGTCAGCCAGAAGGCAACCGCCAGCGGCGCGGCCATCAGGGCCGGGGTCCACGGACCGATCAGGGCTCCGGTGACGCGGTCGACGACCCGTCCCCAGCCGCCGCCACGATCCAGAGCGGCGAACGGCGCGCGCAGCACCGTCATCGCACCGTAGAAAATCAGCAGCACCCACAGGAACCACAGATGGGTCAGGGGAAAGTTACCGACCGTCATCGCCGGCGGCGGCGGACCGTCGGTCGGGATCACCCCGCCGTTGCGGATCGCCGCCATCCAGATCAGCACCGCGACAAACGACGCGAAGATCGGGGCCCACAGGACCAACAGCGGCCCCGCGATTCGGCTCAGCCGATCTCTGATGAAACCGAGGGTCCCGCGCCGGTGCAGCGTCATATGGGCGAACAGACCGGCGATCAGGAAAAAGCTGGTCATCCGGAACAGATGGATGGCGAAGAACAGGACGCTGGCGACCGGCGAGTTGTCCGTGTCCGGCACGATCCAGATCGTGACCGGGAAATAGGCCAGGGCCGCGTGCAGCACGACCCCCAGCAACAGGGCCGTGCCGCGCAGGGCATCGAGCCCGTGCAGACGGTCTCCCGCCGGAATTTCAACCTGTGTCATGTCGCTCCCTCCGTACATCGACGGTTGGGATATTGCATAGACCTGTTTGTAATACAAACTGGTTCGTCAAAATGAGAGGCGCATAGTCGAACCATGCGCCTCTCCGGGAACAACGCCCCGTATCAGTGAACGGTCGGCACGGTCTCCACTGCCGGTTCCGCGGCCGGCGTGATCGGCACCGAGACCGACGGGCCGCTGACGGGGAATTTGGCCTCGTCCCGTTCGGGGGCGATGCCCTTCTCCAGCAGGTCGCGGATCTCGTCACCCGACAGGGTCTCGTATTCCAGCAGGGCCTGGGCCAGCTTCTCGAGATCGCCGGCCTTCTTCTTCAGGATCTTGCGCGCCTCGTTCCAGCCGTCGGTGACCAGTCGCTTGACCTCGGCGTCGATGATCCGTGCCGTCTCCTCGGAGACATTCTGACTGCGGGCCACGGAATGGCCGAGGAAGACCTCCTGCTCATTGTCGCCATAGGCCACCGTGCCCAGCACGTCGGAGAAGCCCCACTGGGTCACCATCCGGCGCGCCAGCTTGGTCGCCTGACGGATGTCGGACGAGGCGCCCGAGGTGATGTTGGACTTGCCGAAGATCAGCTCCTCGGCCACCCGGCCGCCGGCCATAATGGCGATGGTGTCGATCATCTGCTGGTATTTCAGCGAATAGCGATCACCTTCCGGCAGCTGCATGACCATGCCCAGGGCCTGACCGCGCGGCACGATGGTGGCCTTGTGCACCGGGTCGGCCATCTTGACGTTGATGGCGACGATGGCGTGGCCGCCCTCGTGATAGGCGGTCATCCGCTTCTCTTCGTCGCTCATGGCCATGGATTTGCGTTCGGCCCCCATCAGCACCCGGTCCTTGGCGTCCTCGAAATCGCGATGGGTGACCATGCGGCGATCCTTGCGCGCCGCCATCAGCGCCGCCTCATTGACCAGATTGGCCAGATCGGCCCCGGAGAAGCCGGGCGTACCGCGCGCGATGGTCTTGACGTTGACGTCCGCGGCCAGCGGCACATCCTTCATGTGGACGCGCAGGATCTTCTCGCGACCGCCGACGTCGGGATTGGGCACCACCACCTGGCGGTCGAAGCGACCGGGACGCAGCAGAGCCGGGTCCAGCACGTCAGGCCGGTTGGTGGCGGCGATCAGGATGATGCCTTCATTGGCTTCGAAGCCGTCCATCTCGACCAGCAGCTGGTTCAGCGTCTGTTCGCGCTCGTCATTGCCGCCACCGACACCGGCGCCGCGATGACGACCGACCGCATCGATCTCGTCGATGAAGATGATGCAGGGCGCATTCTTCTTGGCCTGTTCGAACATGTCACGCACGCGGCTGGCACCGACGCCGACGAACATCTCGACGAAGTCCGAGCCGGAGATCGAGAAGAAGGGCACGCCCGCCTCCCCGGCCACGGCACGGGCCAGCAGGGTCTTGCCGGTACCGGGAGGTCCGACCAGCAGCGCCCCCTTGGGAATCTTGCCGCCAAGACGCTGGAACTTGCCCGGGTCCTTCAGGAATTCGACGACCTCGGACAGCTCCTCCTTGGCCTCATCGACCCCGGCGACGTCCTCAAAGGTCTTGCGCCCCTTGTGCTCGGTCAGCAGCTTGGCCTTGGACTTGCCGAAGCCCATGGCCCCGCGTGCGCCGCCCTGCATCCGGTTCATGATGAAAAGCCAGAAGACGATGATCAGACCGACCGGCAGCAGCAGGCTGAGCGCGCCCATCCACCACGGCGACTTGGTCGTCTTGACGTCGACCTGCGCACCGGAGGCCCGGATCGACTCAACCAGTTCCAGATTGGGATAGGGGGTGATGGTGGTAAATTTGCTGTCGTCCTTCAGCGTGCCGGTGATCTCGTCACCCTTGACCACCGCATCGGTGATCTGTTCGCCCTGCACGGCGGTGACCAGCTGCGAATAGTTGATGACCTCCGGCTTGGCCGCGGCCGCGCCTCCGGCCCCGGGCGTCAGGCCGCCTTCCCGGTCGAACAGCAGGGTCGCGGCCAGCAGCATCAGGAGAATGGCGCTGAAAATGGCCATGTTGCGAAGGTTCATTCGGTCCTCGGTCGCTTGTCTTGCAAGCCGGTTCGGCGAAGGTGCCGGGCCGGTCTGGGATGGTTCAGAGAGAAAATAGGGGGTCCGGAGGCTTTGCGCCATGCAGCGCGTCGCCAAGGCCCGTCTCATGCGTCGTTTCGTCCAACGCCAGGGCCAGGCGCTCGCCGACCAGACACCGTGCGTCACCGGCCCGCCCTGCAAGAACCGGTGCAGTCGACCCTTCCCGGATCAGGACAGGCAGGGTCGGCCGGACGGCGGCCGGCAGGCGGGTCAGGCTCAGGCGATCCTGGGGCGAAAGTTGCGCCAGTCGACCCGCGGCGGCCACCACCCGGGTCCCCGCCGCCAGCGTCGCCAGTTCGAACCGTCCGTCCCAGATCAGCCGGCCGCCCGCCTTGGCCACCTGTGGCGTCGGCGGAAACCGCACGAACTCCCCCGCCTCACGCATCAGGGTCACCCGGGGCCCCAGCGCCTCGATCCGCGCGCCGCACATCGCCGCGGTGAAATCCTCACCCGCCGCCAGCCGTACCAGCAGCCGGGTCAATCGTTCGCCGCGCGGCGGACGGCTGCCGCCTCCGGCGCAGACCGCGGCCGTGGCCAGGGTTCTGGCGCTGGCCGCCCGCGACAGCTGGACAATGCCGATCGCCGAAACCTTCGGGGCCGGTCCTCGAATGGCCCGGGGTTGGGGGGGCGGTACCGGGACCGCGCCGACAGCCGCCAGATCCTGGCGGGCCCGGCTGCGGGCATAGCGTGGATCGACATTGCCGGGATCCTCGACCCAGCCCAGCCCGCGCTCCGCCAGATAGGTTCGCACCCGTTCGCGGCTCTCGGGCAGCAGGGGGCGCAGCAGCATCAGCCCCCGCCCCTGCGGCCAGGCCGGGGACGGGGCCCAGGCGCGGATACGGCCCAGGCTCGAGCCACGGGCGCGCATCCAGTCGGCCTCGGCCACATCGGACGACGTATGGGCAAACAGCATGACCCGCGCGCCGGCCTCGCGCGCGACATCGGCGATCAGCGCATGCCGCGCGGCGCGCGCGGCCGCCGGCAGACCGGTCGACGGCCGGGGGCCCTCCCAGCGGATGCCACGCCACTCGACCCCGACCGCGGCCGCGGCCCGGGCGGCGATGGCATTCCAGCGCCCGCTGTCCGGGTTCAGTCCATGATCGACGGTGACGGCCAGCAGGCGACGTCCGCGTCGCGCCGCCCACAGGGCCGCCAGGTCCAGCAGCGCCATGGAGTCACCGCCGCCCGACAGGGCCAGGACCACCGGCCGCTCAACATTGAATTCGAGACGGGCATCCAGCCGGTCGAAGACCCGCGACGCCAGGCCCGCGGCCGGAGTCGTCGCGTCGGCCCCGGTCGGCGTCAGCTGCACCCGGCGCGGGTTTTCAACTGGGTGGCACGGGTGCGCAGGGCCGGGGTCGCGCCCTCGGCATAGCGACGGGTGAACTCACCCAGCGCGCCACAGGCCTGGGTGTCGCGATCGCTGGCTTCCAGCGCCGAGGCCAGTTTCAGGGTCGTCTCCGCGGCCCAGGGGGTCCGCGGCCAGCCGCTCAGCGCGGCGGCAAAGGCCTGGACCGCACCGGCCTGATCACGGGCCGCGACCCGCATGTCGCCCAGGGCCACATTGGCTTCGCGCGCCTGGGGGGTGTCGGGCCAGGTCACCACGACCGTCTCCAGTGCACGGCCGCCACGGGCCGGCTCGGCGGTGACCAGACGCACGGCTGCAGCCAGATCTCCGGCGGCGTTCCCGGTCGGCGAATTGGCCACAACCGGCCCGTTCAGCTCGGCGTCGGCCCGGGCGGCATCCTCGATGGCCTTCACCCGCCGCTCGAAATCGTTCAGGCGCGTCCGCAGGGCAGAATTGTCTCGCGACGCCTCTTCCAGCTGAAAGGTCAGGCGCTCGACGTCGCCATTGACCCGCTGCAGGGTCGCCTCGAGGTCATCGACCCGGCGATCCAGGGTCGAGACCCGCCCCTGCACGGCCAGAACCTCGGGGTCGGTTTGCAGAATGAAGGGCTCACCGGCCGCATTGGCCTGGTTCAGGGCCCGGTCGACGCGACGCACGGTGCGTTCCAGCTGCTCCAGCCGGCGCTTGTCCCACTGGATCGGCTCGTTGGTCACGGTCTGGGCGACGGTCGTCCCGGCAATCAGCGCCAGGCCGATGGCCGTCAGCACGGCCTTCTTCGAGCGGAACAGGTCAGGTTTAAGCGTCATGGATCAACGGTCCCACCGTTTTGCGGCACCCGCAAGGCGACTCCTCCCCGCCGCACCGCGGCAGGGAGGAGGTTTGGCGTCAGCGCGGCGCGCCGGAGACGATGGCGGTGTGGGCGTTGCGGTTGCGCGCCCAGGCGGCCTCGTTCGATCCCTCGGCGATCGGACGCTCCTTGCCGTAGCTGATGGTGTCGATCCGGCCGGCGGGAATGCCGCGGTCGACCAGATAGTTGCGGACCGACTCGGCGCGACGGGCGGCCAGGGCCAGATTGTACTCGCGGGTGCCGCGCTCGTCGGCATTGCCCTCGATCCGGATCGTCACCTGCGGGTAACGCTGCAGCCACTGGGCCTGGGCGTCGAGACGGGCGAAGGCCTCAGGGCGGATCTGGTACATGTTCAGATCGAAATAGACCCGGTCGCCGATGTTGACGACGAAGTCCTGCTCCGAGCCGGGCATGACGGAACCGACCGGTGCACCGGTCACCGGCCCGGTCGGGGCGGTCGGATATTGCGGACCGGCCGGGGCCGCCGGAACGGCGCCCTCAACCGGACGGCGCGGCGCACAGGCGGCCATGGCGGTGACGGCGACGCCGACGAGGGCGAGCCGCAAAAGGGTCGAGGTTTTCATCCGGTCGTCTCCTGGCATGGTTCTGAAAATTGGCACTTAAGCTCGGCTATAGTGGACTACGAACGGCGATCCAGCCAATTCACCCGCAGCGATCCCGCGATAACGAACTGTTGAGCAGGCGTGGGCTCCGCCCCGACAACCCTGATCAATTCGGACAGCTGTCCGGGCTCTGGTTGAAGCCGATGTTGGAGGGCGGACCGTCCAGCAGGGGTGACCAGGCCGGATCCGAACCGCGTCCGGAATAGCCCGCCTGGGACACGACCCGCCCGCTCAGATCAACGGTCCACAGCCGGGCGTCACCGCCGGGAGCCGAGCGCGCGAACATCACATAGCGGCCATTGGGGGCCCAGGACGGCCCCTCCTCGAAATAGCTCGACGACAGCAGACGCTCGCCCGAGCCGTCGGTATTCATCACCCCGGTCGAGAACCGTCCGCCTGACTGTTTGGTAAAGGCGATCATGTCACCACGCGGGCTCCACGCCGGCGAGGTATAGAGGCCACCACCGCGCGAGATCGGGCGCTGGCCCGAGCCGTCCGACCGCATCACATACAGGCGCGGCGTGCCGGTCCGGTCAGAGTTGAACACGATCTGCGACCCGTCCGGGCTGAACGAGGGCGAGGTGTCGATGCCGGGGTCCGAGGTCAGGCGCGACAACTGCCGGGTCCGCAGATTGATAACCCAGACGTCGGTATTGCCGCCCTTGATGATCGAGAAGGCGATGCGCGTCCCGTCGTTGGAGAAGCGCGGGGCCAGCACCTGGCCGTCGAACTCGCCCAGGCTTTCGCGCCGGCCGGTCGACAGGTTGTAGATATAGATCCGGCTGTAGTCCCGGCCCAGCGCCACATAGGTGATCTCGTCCGGGTTCGAGGTCGAGAAGCGCGGCGACATGATCACCTCGTCGCCCTGGGTCAGGAACACCGGATTGTAGCCGTCCTGGTCCGAGATGGTCAGGCGGCTCAGCTTGTTCAGCTGGGTGCCGCTCTCGGCCACGAAGATAACCCGGCTGTCGAAGAAGCCGGATTCCCCGGTCATCCGCTGATAGACGACGTCGGCGATCTTGTGGGCAATCCGGCGCCACTGCTCGGGCGTGGCGGTGAACTGATAGCTGACCAACTGGCACTGGCGGTACGGGTCATACAGCCGGAAGCCGACGTCGTTGCGCCCGTCCGGACGGGCCGTGACGCTGCCGTACAGCACGGCCTGGGCCCCGATCGCCGTCCACTGCGGGAAGTTGGGGGCATTGGCCAGGGTCAGGCCGGTCTCGACGAAACTGGCCGGATCCAGCGGTTCGAAATAGCCCGACCGGCGCAGGTCACCCCGGACCACGCCCGCCAGCTCGGCCCCGTTCTGGCCGGCGAAGGGCGCGATGGCGATCTGCAGCGGCCGCAGGACGCCCTGATCGATCTCGACCTCAACGGGCTGGCCCGGCCGTGCCGGTGTCTGGGCCTGGGTCTGGGCTGCCCACGGCACCGCCATCGCCAGGACCGCGACCGTTGCGAGAAGACGATTGAGACGCATGGTTCACTCCGGCAGATTCAGTTCGACCCGCCCTTATCGCCAGACCGGGCCCGAATGACCAGTCATCGGCCCGAATGGGGCGACTTTGAGGACGGCGGCACCACCCGGCCGAATTCCCGCCGCTAGCGGCCGCGGCAGGCGCGTTCGGTGTTGAAGATGGGTCTGAACGCCCCGCCCTCGAAGCCGGACGGCACATCGAACGGCGCAGTCTGGCGCAGCGCCCGGATCGCCCCGTCGGCAGCGGCGCGATAGACCGCATCGGAGCGCGGCGACACCAATGTCGGGCCCGAGGTGATCCGTCCGTCGCTGGACAGGGTCACATCGATCTGGATCCGCAGTTCATTGGCCCCCGGGATGTCACAGGGCAGGATCCAGTTGGGGTAGATCTGGTTGAAGAAGGCCGTCGACTGCGGCCCGGTCGCCTGCGAGGCGGAGCCGCTGCCCTGCTGGCCTGTCGCCGGGGCCCGGCCACGGTTGGGCGTGGTGCGCGGCGCACCGGCCAGCGCATCGAGGTCGAGGGTCGGCTCTTCCCGGCGCGGTGCCGGACGCGGTGGCGTTGGCGTCGGCCGGGGCGGCGTCGGGGTTGCGCGCGGTGGCGTGCGCTCGGCCGGGCGCGGCGTCGGAGTGGGCGTCGGCACGGGCGGAACCGGCTCGGTCGGGGTCGGCAGCGGCTCGACCTCGGCGACCGGGGCGGTCGAGGCGTCCTCGTCACTCGGGGTCTCGGCCGGATTGTCTGCGGCCGCGGCGGCGATGACCATGTCCGACACGATGGTCACCGGCACCGACGTGATCATCGGCTTCAGCTCGTCGCGATGTTCGAAGGTCACGAAGGCAAGCGCGACCACCCCCGCGTGCAGGGCGATGGAACCGAGAATCGCGGGACTGGGCCGGCGCAAGGGATCAGCCCTCCGGATCGGTCGCGGCGCTGGCCTGGGGAGCCGTGTCGGTAATCAGGTTCAGCTTGGAAAAACCCGAGGCGCTGAGCCGCGCCATCACCCGGGCCACGGCCTGATAGGGGGCCGCGCCGTCGGCGCGGATGAACACCGGCGTCTCGCGACCCGCCTCACCCGCCGATTCGGCGACGCGCAGGATCAGCTGCTCCCAGCGGGTCTCGCTCTCGCCGACGAAGATGTTGCCGTTGCGGTCGATCGAGATACTGACCGGATCGCGGCTCTGCTCCACCGCCCCGGCCTCGGTCTTGGGCAGGTCGACCGGCACGCCGACCGTCAGCAGCGGGGCCGAGATCATGAAGATGATCAGCAGCACCAGCATCACATCGACCAGCGGCGTGACGTTGATCTCGCTCAGCGGCCGCTTGCGCGCCCGTCGCCGTCCCCGCACATGTCCGCCGCCGCCGGCTCCACCCATCGCCATGGGTCAGACGCCCCGGTTGAAGCTGGTGTCGACGGTGGGCGTCGGTGCCGGCGCAGGCGAGGTGGGGCCGCCCAGACGACGGGCCACGGCGGCCTGCAGATCGTCGGCGAAACTCTCCAGCCGGCCGGTGAACTTGCCCGCGTCGATCGAGAATTTATTGTAGGCGATATAGGCCGGAATGGCCGCCGCCAGACCGATGGCCGTGGCGAACAGGGCCTCGGCGATGGCCGGGGCCACGGTGGTGAGATTGGTGTTCCCGGCCGTGGCGATGGCGTCGAAGGCGTTCATGATGCCCCAGACCGTGCCGAACAGGCCGATGAACGGCGACGAGGTCGCCACCACCGACAGCACGCCCAGACCTTCCTCGATCCGCTGGCCTTCGCGGGCGATGGTCGCATCCAGCGCCCGGTCGATCCGGGCCATCAGCATATTGCCCTGACTCTCGGTCAGGGTTCCGCCCTTGCGCGCCTCGCGCCAGTCGGTGATGGCGATCACCAGCATGCGCGGCAGGGCGTGGGCCGGCTCGGGACCGGCGCGATTGGCGATCTCCTCCAGCGGGCGACCCGAGGCCACCTCACGCTCGAAGGCCGCGGCCTGCCGGTTCAGACTGGCGAACCGGACCGCCTTGTCGATGATGACCGTCCACGACCACAGCGAGGCGACGCCGAGGCCGACCATCACGACCTTCACCACCCAGTCGGCGGTCATGAACAGCGCCACGGGATTGATCATCGAGGCGTCGGCGGGCACGGTCATGGTTCAATCCTCGGCACGGTCTGCGACCCTATCCTGCGGGCTGGCGTGACCTTTGTGTGGCATCGTCCCCGGGGTCTAGCGGGGACGGGCGATTCCGTCACCTGCTTACACCTGACACGTTCATGAACCGTCAAGCTTGCGGCGACAGCCACGGCCGGACCTTCTCGACCAGGGCCCGGGTCGGGCGGCACGGCCGTCCATCCAGATGAATACACACCGCCACCACCTCGGCCCGGCACAGGACATCACCGCCCCGTTCCACCGCCTGCGCGATCAGCAGCCGCGGTCCCTTGATCGCCTGATAGGTGGTGCGCACCACCAGCGCGTTATCGATGCGGGCAGGCTTGAGGAATTTCAGCTCCAGCGTCGAGACGACGAAGGCCATCGGCTGGTCGCCGTCCAGCAGGTCGGCGTGACCGATTCCCATCAGCCGCAGACAGTCCGACCGCCCCCGCTCCAGATAGCGGACATAGTTGGCGTGATAGACCAGACCGGTGAAGTCGGTGTCCTCGTAATAGACCCGCACGGGCAGCAGATGATCGCGTCCGTCAAAACGGCCGGCGGTCGGGGTGTCGGTCATGGGATGGCCCGCGGGTTCGCCGGTTTTGGAAAGTTCGGGCAGTCGGCGGCCAGCATGGCACGGAACTCCGTACTTAGCGGATCGTGGCTCAGCAGCATCCGGTTGGGCCGGGAGACGAAGCCCACCGCCGCGCCACGCGGTTCGGCCGCCAGGTAGCCGCACACCACCCGGCCGCTACCGGCCTCGATCAACTGAACTTCGGCCTGGGGGCCCAGCTGCTCGCGCGCCTGACGCAGCACCCGTTCCGACACCGGCTCACGCACAACGCCGGGGACCTGACCATGGGTGGCCAGCCACAACAATACCCCACCCAGCACCAGAACGGCGACGCCCAGCACCGCGATCACCCTGTCGAACCGTATCGCGCCTCGCCGCATGCCGCCTCCGTCTGAAACGTCAGCATGACCGGCTTTGCCGGTCGGGTGAAGGGGTCAGGAGGGGATCGCCTGCGCGAGCTGCCGTCGGGCCACGATACCCAGAGACATCAGCCAGCCCAGCACCAGCGATGCGCCATACCCGATCACCGGCGCCGGATAGTTTCCGACGAAATTGGCCCCGACCAGACCGATCCACAGACCGAACAGGGCGATGGCCGTCACGCTCTTCGGGTGAACCCCGGCAAAAGCCCGCACGGCGAAGGGCAGCGGCAGCAGGACCAGCAACAGCCCGGCCAGAACCCCGACGGCCGGTTGGGCGACAAGGGCAGTGACCACGATCCGCTCGACCGTCGGGACGGCCGGCAGGAGATCGACCCGCGTCCACGCCCAGACACAGGCACCGAACGCGCACAGGATGGCCGCCCCCTCAGGCGAGGACAGCCTGCGCCGGGCAACCACGATGCCGACGAGCGCCAGCAGCAGGCCGGTGGCGGAGGCGGCGTCGGGCTGGACCGCCAGCATCAGGGCGAGAGCTGCGGTCAAACCGCCTGCCATCCAGTCAGCGGTCCGCTCCGCCATCATCCAGACGACCAGCGGCAGCAGGATCGACGCCGGCTGGATCATCACCGGTCCGAGGACGAGCCAGCGACTGACCTCTCCGCCGGCGCTGCCGTTCAGGGTCGCCAGAAGGGCAATCAACGACAGGGCCAGGATCGCGGGCGTGCCGATCCGGCCGGGTCGCCAGGAGGTGAAGGCGAACGCGGCCGCCAGCAGGGCACCGAGACCCAACGACGCGGCCTGCACCGTGATTGCCGGTACCGCCCCACCCGCCACGCGAATGGCCACAAGGCTGACGACCGCGGTCACGAGGGCCTGAACGATCAGGGCCGACCGTGTCCTCAACCGGTCAACGACTGCGCGGGTCATTCAAACAAATCTCCTGCACCTGCGACGGGCGGCTTGGGCGGCGCGGTCAGACCCAGATGCTCATAGGCGCGGGCGCAGGCCATCCGTCCGCGTGGCGTGCGCTGGATGAAGCCCTGCTGCAGCAGATAGGGTTCGATCACATCCTCGACCGCGTCACGCGCCTCGGCGATGGCTGCGGCCAGCGTGTCCATGCCGACCGGGCCGCCGCCATAGTTCTCGATCAGGGCTCGCAGGAAGCGCCGGTCCAGCGAATCCAGCCCCGCTTCGTCGACTTCCAGCCGCGCCAGGGCCCGCGCCGCCACCAGCCCGTCAATGATTGACGCGCCCTCGGCCCCGGCGAAATCGCGCACCCGCCGCAGCAGCCGCCCGGCCACCCGCGGCGTGCCACGTGACCGACCGGCGATCTCGCGCGCGCCGTCATCGGTCATGCCCACGCCCAGCTTGCGCGCCGCCCCGCTGATGACCCGCATCAGTTCCTCGGCCGTATAGAATTCCAGCCGCAACGGAATGCCGAACCGATCGCGCAAAGGCGTGGCCAGCAGCCCGGCCCGCGTCGTCGCCCCGACCAGCGTGAACGGGGCCAGGTCGATCCGCACCGACCGCGCCGACGGCCCCTCGCCGATGATCAGGTCCAGCACATGGTCCTCCATCGCCGGATAGAGGATTTCCTCGACCGTCGGGGCCAGCCGGTGAATCTCGTCGATGAACAGCACGTCGCGCGGTTCCAGATTGGTCAGGATCGCCGCCAGATCCCCGGCCTTGGCCAGGATCGGCCCCGAGGTGGTGCGGAAGCCGACCCCCAGCTCGCGCGCCACGATCTGGGCCAGGGTGGTCTTGCCCAGCCCCGGCGGTCCGAACAGCAGCACATGATCCATCGCCTCGCCGCGCCCGCGCGCCGCCTCGATGAACACCTTCAGATTGCCCTTGGCCTGTTCCTGACCGACGAAATCCGCCAGCACCTGCGGCCGCATGGCCCGGTCATGGGGCTCGCCGGGGGCCGGTTCGGCCGAAATGATGCGCTCGTCAGTCATGCAAATAACCGCTCATCCCCGCGCAGGCGGGGACCCAGTTCTTTGGGTGATCAGCGGTGCCGATTTCAGATGGATGGCAGCCCGACGCACGGTGCCACCGCTCAAACCTGGGTCCCCGCCTTCGCGGGGATGAACGGAATAGGGAACTCACCGCCCCAGCTCCTGCAGGGCCGCGCGGATCACCGCCGACAGATCGGCCTCCTCGCCCAGACGGGTCAGGGCGTGATCGACAGACCGGCGCGCATTGACCTCGGCCACGCCCAGACCCAGCAGGGCCGAAACCGCCTCGCCCGTGACGCTGGGCACCGGGGCCACGACCTCGGCATGCCCACCCGCGCTGTCGGGCGTGAAGTTGACCTCGCCCAGCGACTTGCCCTTCAGTTCAAGGACGATGCGTAGCGCCAGCTTGGGGCCGACGCCGTTTGCCCGGGCCACCGCCGCCTTGTCGTCGCGGGCCACCGCCGCCGCCAGCTCGGCGGGCGGCAGGACGTCCAGCACGCTCAGGGCCGCCTTGGGCCCCACCCCCTGGATGCCGGTCAGCGTCGTGAAGGCGCGCCGTTCGTCGCGGGTCAGGAAACCGTACAGCCGCGGCCCGTTCTCGGCCGACCAGCTGGATTCGATATGCAGCACCGCCTCGTCGCCCGGGGCCGGCAGCCGCTGCAACGTCCGCGCCCCGCAGGCCACGACATAGCCCACCCCGGCGCAGTCGATCAGGCAATGCCCTTCCTCGACCTCGGCCAGCATGCCTCTGAGACGGCCGATCATGCCGCCCCCCGGATCGGCAGCAGCTTCATCCGCCGCAGCTGGGCATGGGTGATGGCCACGGCCAGGGCGTCGGCCGCGTCGGCCTTCACGTCTCCGGCAGCGGGCAACAGGCGTTTGACCATGAAGGCGATCTGGCTCTTGTCGGCGTGACCGGCCCCGACCACCGCCTTCTTGATCAGGTTCGGCGCATATTCGGCCACGCTCAGACCGTGCCGCGCCGGAGCCAGCATCACCGCCGCCCGCGCATGGCCCAGTTTCAGGGTCGAGGCCGGATTCATGTTGACGAACACCTCCTCGATCGCCGCCTCGTCACAGCCGTGCGTGGCACAGACCTCACCCACCGCCTCCAGCAGATGCAGCAGTCGTTCGCTGAACGGTGCCCCCTCGGGCGGGCTGACCACCCCGTGCGCCACCCAGCGCAGCCGCGACCCCTCGGCCACCACCACGCCCCAGCCGGTACGGCGCAGACCGGGGTCCAGACCCAGGATTCGGGTCGCAGCAGGAATCGGAACGTTCGTCATTCGTTCCATTCATGCCCCAAACGCGGTTACCGAACAATGACCAGCGCTGCCGCCGCCTCAATTGTCGCGCGGAATCACCGAGAAACCGGCCAGTCCCACGGTGTCCGACAGCCGCCGGACCAGGGCATCGATGTCCAGCGGCATCTGCCCACGCGCCTTGATGTGCTGCTCGTGCAACTGGCCGTCAGGGCTCAGCACATGGCCGATCTGTACGCATTTCAGTTGGTTCTCGCGCAACATGGCCCGCAGGGCGACCTCATCCGGCGCGCTGCCGCGGCTCCAGCGCAGATGCACGTCCAGCACGCCGATATGCGGCAGCTGCGCATCCAGAAGGCGCAGGATGGCCAGCACCGCCAGCGTCGCCACCGACCCGATCAGGGCCAGCTGCAGCATGCCGACGCCGAACAGCACGCCGAGGGCCGAGGTCATCCACAGCGACGCCGCCGTGGTCAGTCCCTTGACCGAAAACCCCTCGCGAAAGATCACCCCCGCGCACAGGAAGCCGATGCCGGTCAGCAGGCCGTGCGCCATCCGGGTCGGATCGATGACCACCGTCTGTCCGGGCAGGGCGGTAAAGGCCCACTGGCTCTGGTGCATCGCGGCCAGCATCAGCAGGCACGACGCCATACAGACCAGGATATGGGTGCGAAAGCCGGCCGGATGGCCGTGATAGGTCCGCTCGACCCCGATCAGCCCCCCGGCCGTCATCGCCGCCAGCACTGGCCAGACCAGCCCCATATCGATCATGAATTCGCTCCGACAGCTGACGAATCTTCAGCCTAGCGCCGGCCGCGCGCATCGATCAAGGACTGCGGTCTGTTCCCCTGCGTCAGGCGCGGACCCGGCGGCTCGAACAACGCCATCCGCCGTCAGCAGGCTTGATAGGGACAATTCCCTATGTCCGGAACCGGACACAACGGCCGCGCATTGACTACCGTATCGGAGATCGACGTTATGGCGAATACGACCGAATTTCGGCCGGCCGGCCACGGCCTGCATCCGCGCCACTATGATGCGCTGCGCAGCGAAATCCTGCGCACAGGAACAGAGTTGTCAGACGCCCAACTCTCCGATCTGACTGAAGCCCTTGATCGTCAGGTTCAGACGCGGCGGCCCTCGCGGCTCGACGCTACCGCCTCTCGCCGGAACCCCCGTCAGAACGAAAGCCCCGGCGTGGTCTGAGTCAGCCTCGCACGCCGCCCTCCCCCTAAGGCTCGGGCACCCACGCCATCGCCTAGCTGGCGATGGCCTGGATTGAACCACCACTGTCCGGGCCCACACGCTCGCGGCCACTGCGGTCGCGGCGCGCGGTGTCCAGCGCGGCCGAGGTCATGGCCGAATCGGCGTGGGCGGCTTCAAGCTCACCCCGCAGGGTGGCGATCTGTTCGTTCAGGGTCGCGACCTCCGCCTCATTGGCCGACTGGACCGCGCTCAGCTTGGCCTGCAGCTTGGTCAGCCGGTCCTCGCTGCGTGACAGCGCCTTCTCGTGGACGGCGGCGGCCTTGGTCAGGGATTCGGCGCGATCCACGGCGGCGTGGCGGGCGCTGTCCATGGCGGCGTGACGCTCGCGCGCCTCATAGACCACGACTTCCAGCCCGCGGATGCGTTCAAGAGCCCGATCGAGACTGGTCTGCAGCTCCTCGCCGCGGCGTTCTGCGGTCTGCGACGTGGCCTGCAGCTCGGCCAGGCGCGTGGCCTGGTCGGCGTTCAGCGTCTCCAGCCGCAGCGAACGGGCGGTCGCCGTGTCCAGACGCGCCAAGGTGGCGGCCGATTCGGACCGGGCGCTCTCGGCCTGGTTTTCCATGGCCCGCAGCACGCGGGCGCTCTCGGCCTGTTCGGCGGCGGCACGCGAACGTTCCGCCGTCAGCTGTGCCTCGACGGTCGCGGCGGCGCGCGCCAGGCTGGCCACCTCGCCGACGACCTCTTCCATGCGCCGCTTCAGCGCTTCGTTCTCATCCGCCGACAGCCGGTAATCGCGGCTGGCCAGGGCCCGGGCCGAATCGGCCTCGACCCGCGCCGAATCGACCGTCGCCAGCTGCGTGCGCAGGGCGTCCTGATCATGTTCCAGTTCGACGATCCGCTGTGAGCTGTTGCGCTCCGACGCCTGCAGCGCCTCCAGCTGCGCCGTCGACTGCGACAGGTTGGTCCGCAGGCGGTCCAGCTCCAGCCGCGCCTCCTGCAGGCCGGTGGCGTGCTCGTCGCCATAGGCCTGCAGTTCCTCGATCCGGGTCTCGGCCTCGGCCGTCGCGGTGACCAGGGCACGGTTTTCGGCCGTGACGACCTCAACCCGCTCGGCCATTTCCACCTGGGACGTGCGCAGGTTGATCAATTCGATATGGGCGTCGCGTCGGGCGGTGAATTCCTCGGTCAGGGGCTCACGCACCTCGCCCAGAAGGGATTCAAAGGCCCGGAACTGTTCGGCCAGCTCGCCGAGCTGGTCCAGACTGCCGAGGATGGTTTCAAAGCGTTCACCGATCATGCCCGAGGCGGCCTCGGTCGCGGCGGGACCCGGCTGTTCTGACACCAGGGCCGGCCGACCGCGGTCGCCTTTGCCGGCTGCACCTGAAAGGGCCCGATCAATTCTGGACAAAAGCATCATGGTCGCTCCTCGACATCCAACTGACCGGGTCGACCCGAGCGAGTGCAGGTGCCGGCATCAATGCTCCGGCAGCGCCTTCCCAATCATTGACCAAGGGTTAATGAGACTCGCGACTTCTGTCGAGAGTGGACGGGATTCATCCACCGCTGGATTTCCGCACCGAACCGGGACCGCAGCCGCGATCAGCCGTGTTTCTCGACATAGGTCTCGGGGTCCTTGTTGACCGGCTTGACCCCGGTGATGTGGTCAGCGGCAAAGGCGGCGAACCGCACACCCAGCGCGTGACGCGTCTCCAGCGGGGCGTTGCGGCGAAAGTCGGTCAGCCCCTGCCGTTCCTCCTCACCCATATGCTTCGAGTTGACCACATTGGCCTTGCCGACCGCCTCGACCCAGGCCTTCGTCCCGACGCGGTGGCCGGCCACGGCCCGAACTGCATCGCGCAGCTTGTTGTGATCCTCAATGGCATCGACGGTTTCGGGACCGGCGTCATCGCCCTCGGCATCGTTGGCGGCCTCGCCGACTTTCAGCAGTTCCGGATAGAAGAACCGCTCCTCGGCCTCGGCATGGGCCTCGAGGAAGGCCGACAGCCGGCCCCACACCGCGGTCAGCGCCGCCGTATCCCCGGCGTCGATCTGTTCGAGGATCGAGAACAACCGCCGCTGCTCGGCGTGGTCGTCGAGGATCAGTTGGGTGATGTCCATGGGGACGGCTCCGGGAAAGCGTTGCAGTTCGCTTCCTAACCCCTCCCCGTAGCGGCCGTTCCCCTAGCCCCCGTAGGTCGCCATGTCTTCGTCGGAGATGTCCTCGTTCGAGAACACCACCGAAACGTCGTCCTCGGCGTCCAGCGCGTCGAGCAGCTTCATCAGTGTGCCGACCGCCTCGCCGGTGACCGGCACCTCGGACTGCGGCTTCCAGACGATGGCCGTCGACTTGGCGTCACCCAGGATCTTGGACATGGCCTCCGCCACCTCGTTCAGATCCTCGAAGGCCGTCCAGATGACGTGACCCGGCGCGTCCTCATAGATATCGGGCTTGACCAGATCGCTCTCGACGTCCTGGGCCCCCGCCTCGATCGCGGCTTCCATCACCGCGTCCTCGGTCCCGGCCTCGGCCGGATAGTGGATCCGCCCGACCTTGTCCCACATGAAGGCGACCGAGTTCATCTCGCTCAGCGCCCCGCCGTTCTTCTTGAACGCCGTGCCGATGTTGGAGTTGGCGCGATTGCGGTTGTCGGTCAGGGCCTCGACGATGATACCGACCCCGCCGGGGCCGCGGCCCTCGTAGCGGACCTCCTCCATCGTATCGATGTCACCACCGGCCGCCTTCTTGATGGCCCGGTCGATCACGTCCTTGGGCAGGCTCTCGGCCTTGGCGTTGTTGACCGCCAGGCGCAGACGCGGGTTCAGGGCGATATCGGGCATGCCCGACTTGGCCGCCACGGTGATGTCGCGCGACAATTTCGAGAACAGCTTGGATCGCACCGCGTCAGCGCGCCCCTTGCGGTGCATGATGTTCTTGTATTTGGAATGGCCGGCCATGAGTCCGTCGTCTGATATGGCTAAAATGTGAGGCGGGCATCTAGCCCGGACCGGGCCATTTGTCACCACGGCCCGTTACCGGGAACCGTCAAGCTTGCGATCGATTATCTGTCTACCCCTGTCGGAGTTGCCCAATGACCGTCCCCCCGATCGACGATCCCGCCGAGACCCGCACGGTCGAGGGCGTTCTCTACGACGCCGCTAATTTCCAGTATGACGATCTCGATGGCGACGACCGCGTCGACCACGCCGTGGCCCGCGCCCTCAGCATCCGGGCCGAGGTCGCCGGCGGCAGCCTGCTCGCCGCCTTCGCCCTCGGCGTCCTGACCACGGTCGCCGTGCTGGCCCTGCGCGACCGGCTGGACGACTGATCAGCAGCAGCTGTTCTTAATGTACCAGTCGTCGGCCAAACGGCGGTAAACGACGCGCCACTGGTCGCTCGGTTGGGCTATCTCCACGTCGGTGTCCTGCACGACGGGTCCGTCCGGTGGGGTCTGGCTGTACAGGATAGATTTGAGCTGGCCTGAGACCGCAATACCCGAACTGTACATACGGAATGCCACGGTTGAAGTGTTCGGCGGCCCCCCTTCGACGGTCAGGATTTCATGCTTCTCCATGAAACCGGCCAGAGCTCCGACGCGGGCCGGGTCGGCGCCAAGTGGTTGTGCGGAGACGGAACCGTCCGAACGTCGATCCACGCGCTGCATAACCGGCTCGGTTGTCATCAGATCCACGGCATCCTGAAAGCCGGTTCGATCCATTTCAAACTGCTCGGCCAGCGCCGCGTCCCGGGCGCGCGGATCGAGTTCGCCGCAGCCGACGCTGAGCATGCAAACGCCGAACAACAGAGCCCAACCCGACGCTCTCATACCTTCAGACTCTCCAGAAACCCGCGCATCGCCTCCGTCAGCGGCACCGCCTTCTTGGTCTCGCGGTCGACGTACACATGGACGAAATAGCCGACCGCCGCGGCCTCGTCCTCGGCGTTGCGGAACAGGCCGATCTCATAGCGCACCGACGACGAACCGACATGGGCGACCCGCACCCCGGCCTCGATCTGGTCGGGAAAGGCCGTCGGCGCGAAATAGCGACAGCCGGTCTCGGCCACCAGGCCGATGACCTCGCCCTTGTGAATGTCGATCTGCCCGGCCACCACCAGCAGCCGGTTCACCGCCGTGTCGAACCACGAATAATAGACGACATTGTTGACGTGGCCGTAGACGTCATTGTCCATCCACCGCGTCGAGATCGCCTGAAAACGCCGGTAGTCGCTCCGCTTCGTCCGCTCGATCGTGCCCGTCATGAATTCTCCCCTGATGTTTGTGCGCTAACGCTCGGCACGCGGTGCCTCGCTGGCTGAGCGCATTGGCGCGCTTCATTGCCCAGACGCTCGGGCTTGGCGAAGGCGGCGTCAAGCGCCTAGCGTCGGTCCATGAAAACCCGCGCCGCCGTCCTCCGCACCCTGGGTGCGCCCCGTCCCTATGCCGACAGCCGACCGCTGGTGATCGAGACCGTGACGCTGGACCCGCCCGGCCGCGACGAGGTGCTGGTGGCGATCAAGGCCGCGGGCCTGTGCCATTCGGATCTCAGTGTCATCAACGGCGACCGCCCCCGCCCCCTGCCCATGGCGCTGGGCCATGAAGCCGCCGGGGTGGTCGAGGCCCTGGGCGAGGGCGTCACCGACCTGGCCGTCGGCGATCATGTGGTCATGGTCTTCATGCCCAGCTGCGGCCACTGCACCCCCTGCGCCGGCGGCCGTCCGGCCCTGTGCGAACCGGGCGCCGCCGCCAACGGCAAGGGCGAGTTGCTGGGCGGCGGCACGCGGCTGCACGGCACCGACGGCGACCTCAACCACCACCTCGGCTGTTCGGCCTTCGCCGAACGCGCCGTGGTCTCGCGTCGCTCGCTGGTCAAGGTCGATGCCGACCTGCCCTTCGCCGAGGCGGCCCTGTTCGGTTGCGCCGTCCTGACCGGGGTCGGGGCCGTGGTGAACACCGCCGGCGTCCGGGCCGGCCAGTCGGTCGCCGTGGTCGGTCTCGGCGGCGTCGGCCTGGCCAGTGTGCTCGGCGCGCTGGCCAGCGGGGCCTCCCCGGTTGTCGCCGTCGACCTGTCGGAAGACAAGCTGGCCCTGGCCCGCAGCCTCGGCCCGGTCCTGACGGTCAATGCCGCCGACCCCGACGCCGTCGACCAGGTCCGCGCCCTGACGAACGGCGGCGCGGATGTCGTGTTCGAGATGGCCGGTTCGGTCCGGGCCCTGGAGTCCGCCTGGCAGATGACCCGCCGCGGCGGTACCACCGTCACCGCCGGCCTGCCCCCGCCCGAAGCCGCCCTGGCCGTCAATGTCGTCGATCTGGTCGCCGGGGAACGCACCCTGAAGGGCAGCTATATCGGCACCTGCGTCCCGTCCCGCGACCTGCCCCGCTACCTCGCCCTCTATCGCGCCGGCCGCCTGCCCGTCGACCGCCTGATGAGCGGCACCATAGGGCTGGACGACATCAACGCCGGCTTCGACCGTCTCGCCGACGGCGAGGTCGTGCGGCTGGTGGTGGAGTTCTAGCCACCCGCCCCCTCCCCCCGTCATCCTCGGGCCTGTCCCGAGGACCCATGCCTCCGACGCACGAAGGGTCGAGACCTCGCCGCTATCAGGCGGTGCGCTCTGGCATGCCGAACCAGGCGTTTATCGGGAAAACCTCGCCATCTATGAGTAGTCTTCCGCCCTTGTCGGTAAAGTCCTCCAGCAAGTCTCTGGCCGTGCGCAGGGCAAGGGCTAAAGCCTGAAGCGAATCCTCGCCCGCGACGTCCAGCGGAGCCTCGAAAAGAGGGTGCAACGTCAATGAGCATTCCCAGCCATCGAACCGTTCGCTTGCGAATGGTGCGCCGACCGAGATGTGAAGATCGAACGCTTCCCCATCAGCGCGGACCGCGTCGAGAGTAAGTTCGGCGATGCTGGTCATTGTCGTGGTCCTGTCCGGCTGAAATCGAACGATACACTTCGGTTTAAGGTGGAATGTCCCAACGTGTCTTGCCCGGTCATCAGCATCGGCACCGCAATCCAGACATTCAAATCGCGACGGCGAGCAACTGTCGACCCCGCTCCCCGTCATCCTCGGGCTTGTCCCGAGGACCCATTCCGCCGACGCACGGGCGGTTGGAGCCTCGCCACTCGTCCAGAATACCCACTGACCCAAGGCCGGAGCCCGCTCAACGATGGGTCCTCGGGACAAGCCCGAGGATGACGTGAGTAAAAGAGGACCCTCGCCTCTCCGGAATCGCCTCGACTTCATCGCGGGTCCTACTCCGCGACAAGGGCAAATCCCGAGGCCAGAACACGACCCGAAAGCACCTCCCGGACCTTGACGTTTACGTTACCGTCCCATTCGACATGGCGCTTTGACAGCAGGACCTGATGGCCCTCGAACGGGTGACCGGGAGTCGTGACCACACCCTCCCAAATCCGCTCGCCGGACGAGGCTGCAAGAATCGTGAACGGGGCGGGCACCTCGGGGATCGAGGTTGCCTCGTCCAAAACCCAACCCCATCCGTAGATGGGCGTAACGTCCAGCGTGTCGGTCACCCCCCTCAACCCTCCAGGATCGCCTCGACCTCATCGCGCATCGGCAACGACGGCTGGGCCCCCGGCCGCGTCGCCGCAATCGCCCCCGCGGCACACGCGAACCTCAGCGCCGCCTCCGGTTCCATCCCTTCCAGCAGGGCCACGGTGATGGCCCCGACGAAGGTGTCGCCGGCCCCGGTGGCGTCGACCGCCGTGACCTCGGGCGGGCTGGCCTCGGCGATCAGGCCGCCGCGCTGGAACAGCCGGGCCCCGCGCGCCCCCAGGGTCACCACCACCCGGCCGCCGCCGCTGTGCAGCAGATCGCCGTAATAGGCCGCCTCGGTCTCGTTGACGACGATCAGATCAGCCCGCCGCAGAAGCGCCTCCGACACCGGCGCGGCCGGGGCCAGGTTGACGCAGACGAAGTCCACCGCCCGCCCGACCGCCGCCTCGACCGTCTCGACCGGCAGTTCCAGCTGCAGGATCAGCGGCCCCTCGATCCGTTGCGGCAGCTGTTCGGGCGTCACCCGATGGTTGGCCCCCGCCGCCACCACAATCTGGTTTTCGCCCGACGGATCGACCGCGATCAGCGCCACCCCGGTCGCGGCCTCAGCGTCGGTGATGACCCCGGCCACATCGATATCGGCCTCCAGCAGCAGGGCCAGCGCCTCACCGGCCATACCGTCGCGGCCGACCCGGCCGATCATCGTCACCTCGGCCCCCAGCCGCGCCGCGGCCAGCGCCTGGTTGGCCCCCTTGCCGCCCGGATGCCGCGCCAGCGTCGCCCCGGTCACCGTCTCGCCCGGCCCCGGCAGGCGCGGGGCGCTGGCCACATGGTCCAGATTGATCGAGCCGACGACGGTGATCCTCATGGCAGACGCTCCAGACTTTCGGTGATCAGATCGAACACGCCCTGACCGTCGGCCCTGACCGCCCAGCGATGCTGGGCCGTGGCCGCGTCGATCCGGAACTCAACCGCCGTATGGCCGCGGGTCAGGTCGCTGACCGTCTCCACATCGATCCGGCACGGCTTCAGCTCGAACAGCGTGGGGTCCAGCAGCCAGGCCACGGTGCACGGATCATGCAGCGGCCCGGCGTCCCAGCCGACGATCTCGCGCTCGACCCGCTGCGAGAAGCGCAGCAGCTCGCCCGCCGCCCGCGCCGCCGCGCCGTCCAGCGCCTCGATCGCCGCGATCCGCGCCTCGGTCGCCCGCACCTGATGCGTCGCGTCCAGACCGAACAGGATCAGGTCACAGCCCGAGGCAAACACCTCGGCCGCCGCGTCGGGATCGGCATAGATGTTGAACTCGGCCGAAGGGGTGATGTTGCCGCCCTCCGACCGTGCGCCGCCCATCACCGAGACCGGACCCAGATGCGCCGCCAGCTTCGGTTCCAGCCGCAGCGCCAGCGCGATATTGGTCATCGGCCCCATCACCGCCAGCGCCACCGATCCCGCCGGTCGCGCCATCACCAGATCGACGATGGCCTGCGCCGCCGCCCCGGGGGCATTGCCCAGACGCGGCTCGAACGGGACCATGTCGCCGATACCGCCCTCGCCGTGGAACTCCGCCGCCGCCACCGGCTCGCGCACCAGCGGCCGGTCGGCCCCGGCGTGGACCGGTACGTCCTCGCGCCCGGCCAGCTGCCGCATGATCCGGGCGTTGCGCGCGGTGATAATCCCGGGAACGTTGCCGCCGACAGTGGTCACCGCCAGCAGCTCCAGTCCGGGCGATCCGAAGGCCAGAAACAGACCCAGGGCGTCGTCGACACCGGGGTCACAATCGATGATCAGGCTTTGCGTTTTCACCCAAACCTTATCGGGCGCACCGGTCACACGCCGCAAGCCGGGAAATCAGGTGTCGGCCACATTCGCCGACGCCGTCCATATCTTTTCCCGTGCCTCGGCCGTCTTGCGGATCAGGGCGAAGACCTTGCCGCCGTCGTCCAGGCCCGACAGTCGCGGCGCGTCCGCGGAAGGCTTCAGGTTCAGCGACCGGCTCGACGTGGGTGTCCACAGCGGCTCATCCTGGCCCAGGACGACGGTCGAACCGCCCCCGAACGAAGCGCTCAGCCGAAACAGATGGGCCTTCAGCAGGCTGGTTTCCGAACGCAGCGAACCGTCGCGGTCGATCACCAGAAGGCGGCTGTCGGTCAGCACATAGTGTTCCCCGTAGCGTCGGCTCCACCAGCTCCAGAACCGCCAACCCTGAACGAGAAGCGACAGGCCCGCCAGCGCCAGCGCCCCGACCGTAACCGGCCCGAAACCGAACAGGCCCTGAACCGTCAGCACCAAAAGAAGGGCGAGAATCCCGTGCAGGCCGAGAAGGACCATCGTGACGGCCTGACGGCGCGACAGGAACAGCCGGGCTCCGGGGGCTCCTGACCACACCAGATGCTCGCCCGGTTCCAGCAGGGCACCGACCTGCACGGTCAGGTGCAGGCCTTCACACAGGCCTTGGCCAGAACCTCGGCGGAGTCGACCAGCGGCACCGACACATCCTTGGGGCCCAGCAGCAGCGGCACCTCGGTACAGCCGGAAATCACCACCTCCGCGCCCCCGGACACCAGGGCCGCGGCCAGCCGGCGCATCTCGGCCTTGGGGGCCTTGCCGGTGTCGCCGCGCTTGACCGCCATAATACAGGCCATGAAGGCCTGCCGGTTGGCCCCGCCCAGACGCACGATCTTGGAACCCTGTCCGGCCAGGGCCGTGGTGTACAGGGCCTCGCCGCCCGGGGTGGCCAGCACGCCGACCTTCTTGGCCCCGCCGGCGGTGGCCGCCGCCGTGGTCTCGGCGATCATGTCGATGAACGGCAGGCCGATGGCCCGCAGACTGGTGGACTGGGCGTGGGCCGTGTTGCACGGCATGGCCAGAATCTGGGCTCCGGCCTCGCGCAGTCGCGCTGCCATCTCGCCCAGCATGTGGTCCGCCGCCTCGGGCGCACGATTGCGATCGGGCACCTGCGGGTTGATGTCGACCAGCATGCGGATGTGATCCAGATCGCCCTCGGCCGGAGTCAGCGCCTGCACCCGCGCCAGAAAGGCGACGGTCGCCGCCGGACCCATACCGCCCAGAACACCCAGTACCCGCATCGTCAATTCTCCTCGTCGCGACTTGCCGAAATGCCGCGAGGTTGTCCTTATGCCCCAGAAGACCGGAGAAAAGTATGGCTATTGATCCCGCCGGGCCTACAGCCCTGATCACCAACGACGCTGTCGTGCTCGGCCTGCTGGCCGCCATCCTCGCCCTGGTGTTCTGGAGCGCCGACCTGAAGAACGGTGCGGTCCGGCGATTCTACGCGATCTTTCCGCCCATTCTGCTGTGCTATTTCCTGCCTTCGCTGCTGACCACCTTCGGCGTGGTCGATCCCGAGACCTCGCGGCTCTATTTCATCGCCTCGCGCTTCCTGCTGCCCGCGGCCCTGGTGCTGCTGACCGTCTCGGCCGACCTGCCCGCCGTCATCGGCCTCGGGCCCAAGGCGCTGATCATGTTCGCCACCGGCACCATCGGCGTGATGATCGGCGGCCCGATCGCCCTGTTCCTGACCAGTCTGGTCGCCCCCGACCTGATGGGCGGTGCCGGGCCCGAGGCCATCTGGCGCGGCATGGCCACCGTGGCCGGCAGCTGGATCGGCGGCTCCGCCAACCAGACCGCCCTGTATGAAATCTACGGTGCGGGCCGTGACACCTTCTCGATCTGGATCGCGGTCGACGTCATCGTCGCCAATATCTGGATGGCCGTGGTGCTGTGGATCGCCGCCAATCAGCGCCGCGTCGACCGCCTGTTGCGCGCCGACAGCTCGGCCGTCGACCGGGTCCGCGACAAGGCCGAGGCCTATGAGCTGGCCCACGCCCGCATCCCCGCGCTCAAGGATCTGGTCTTCATCTTCGGCGTCGGTTTCGCCGCCGTCGGCCTGGCCCACGCCGTGGCCGACCCGCTGTCCGGCTGGTTCGGGGCCAATTTCGAGATCGCCAAACGCCTGTCGCTGGATTCCAGCTTCTTCTGGCTGGTGCTGACCGCCACCGCCATCGGCGTCGCCCTGTCCTTCACCGCCGCGCGCAAGCTGCAGGGAGCCGGCGCATCCAAGGTCGGTTCGCTGCTGGTCTATGTGCTGATCGCCACCGTCGGTCTGAACATGAACATCGGGGCCATCCTCGACTCGCCCGCCTATTTCGTCATCGGTGCGGTGTGGATGCTGGTGCATGTGCTGCTGATGGTCGGCATGGCCTTCCTGATTCGCGCGCCCAGCTTCTTCCTCGGCGTCGGCTCGATGGCCAATATCGGCGGGGCCGCCAGCGCCCCGGTCGCCGCCGCCGCCTTCCACCCCTCGCTGGCCCCGGTCGGCGTCCTGCTGGCCGTGGTCGGCTATATCGTCGGCACAGCCGCGGCCTGGTTCACCGGACTGGTGATGATGCAGATCGCGGCGGGGGCGGGGTAGGGCCCAAAAAATCCGCTCATCCCCGCGAAGGCGGGGACCCAGTCCTTTCGTGAGGCTGGATGGACGAGGTCAGCGGCCGGGTGAAATCTGACGGCACCGGATCGCCCAAAAGCCTGGGTCCCCGCCTTCGCGGGGATGAGCGGGAATCAGGTTGCGTTCGGCCCTGCCCAATGACGCTGAATTAAAGCGCCCCTTCGATCTCGCCCTGATAGCCGAACAGGCCCTGGGCCCCGCCGGTGTGCAGGAAGACCACGGTCTCGTTCTCGAACCGGCCCGCCCCGGCCAGGGCGATCAGCCCCTTCATCGCCTTGCCGGTATAGACCGGGTCCAGCACGATGCCGTCGGTGCGCGCCGCCAGTTTCAGCGCGTCGATCACCGCGTCATCAATCAGGCCGTAACCCGCGCCGACATAGTCACAGTCGGCCACCACCATGTCCGCCGTCACCGCGTCGGGCCGCCCCAGCAGGGCCGCCGTCGCCTGGGCCAGCTTCAGCACATTCTCTTCCTGCTTCGCCCTGGGTGCGCGCACGCCGATGCCCAGCACCGGGATGTCGGCCCCCATCACCGCCAGCCCGGCGACCAGTCCGGCGTGGGTCCCGGCACTGCCGGTCGCGGTGATGATGCGGTCGATCGGCATGTCCAGCTCATCGGCCTGGACCACGATCTCGCGGGCGCAGTCGACATAGCCCAGCGCCCCGATCGGGTTCGAGCCGCCGCCCGGGATGATATAGGGCTTGCCGCCGCGGGCCCGCACCTCGGCCGCCGTCTTTTCCAGTTCGGCGACCATGTCCGATCCGCCCGGCACGGTGCGGATGCCGGCCCCGAACAGCCGGTCCAGCAGCACATTGCCGTTGCCGGTATAGTCCAACGCCGTCGAGCCGGTGCGCGCCTCGAGGATGACCTCGCATTTCAGCCCCTGGGCCGCCGCCGCCGCCGCCGTCTGGCGCACATGGTTGGACTGAACCGCACCCTGGGTCACCAGGGTGTCGGCCTCCTGCTCGAAGGCGTCGCCCAGCAGGAACTCCAGCTTGCGCGTCTTGTTGCCGCCCCCGGCCAGACCGGTGCAGTCATCGCGCTTGATCCACAGTTCGACGCCCAGCACCTCACTCAGTCGCGGCAACGGCTCCAGCGGGGTCGGCAGATGGGCCAGACGGATACGGGGAAAACGGGCGAGATGCATGGCGGGCTCCTGGGGTGTTCCCCGTCCGTAGACCCGATCCGCCCGGCGATGAAGGGCGGAGGTAGGCGACGGGGCCGAGAGCCCCGCACAGCCGGGCCGTCAGGGGTCAAAAAACCTGTATATCGGCTCGGGAACCAATCCTGACGACGGCGGTTTATGGGGTGGACCTCCCGGATGATCCTGTTCCCGAGAGACCCCGCGGCCCGGCTTTGTCAACGCCCCCCCGACGCAGGCCGGGCCGCCCTTCTCTCTCCCCTGAAATCCTCACCCGCCCCCACACCCGCCGTACCGGCGGTTTGCCAGATCGCGCGGTTGTTGGCAGTGTCAGACCTCGACCGGAGGGGACTGACCATGAGTAAATTCACCCTGAACGAGAGCGCCATCCAGCACGTGACCTGCGGGCGCTGCGGCACCGCCTATGACTATGACCAGACGGCCACCGCCGAGGTCGAGGACCTCAGCCTCAGCGGCAAGGACCGCAGCTCCGGCGATCAGCGCGCGCTGGCCCAGGCCCAGCTGGACCGCATCTTCGACCGCGGCCTGATCGTGCCCTGCCCCAAATGCAAGGCGGTCACCCCCACCATGCGCAAACAGCTGATGCGGGTGGCGCTCAGGGATCTAGCCTTCATGGGCGGGGCCCTGCTGGTGGCCCTGGGGGTCATGCTGGCCGCGCTGGAATCGGGTGCCCTCGCCTGGGGTCTCGGCATCCTCGCCCTGCTGGCCGCCGCCGTGTTCGCGATCCGGCTGCTGTGCCTGCCGTTCGGCAGCTACAATGACGACGCCAAGGGCCGCCTCGCCGGAACCCCGTCTCCGGCCGGATCCGGGGACGTGTTCGAGTCCCTGCGCTTCCCCGGCAGCCCCGGCGAATGAACCGGCCCCGTTGAACTGCTCCCGGCTCCGGCGTATGGCTGGGAAGTTCTCCGGGGGGTCGCAGGTCAGCGGCTGAGATTGGCGTATGCGCCTGACCCGTCGAACCTGATCCGGGTCATGCCGGCGAAGGGATGGGAAACGCGGGCGGACTCCAAATTCCGCTCATCCCCGCGCAGGCGGGGACCCAGGTTTCGGCCTGGCCCGTCTGGCGCCGGCAGACCTCCATAGAGAGGCCGCCATGAACATCGTCGTCACACACCCCAAATCGTCCGAGGCTCACGAGGCTCAAGCAGCGAGCGACCGCGTCGCGAGCGATAGCCTCCCGCTTAAAGACGCCCGTGACGAAGTCATGCGCGAGACCGGCACCATCCCGACCGGTGAGCGCGCCGGGTCGCACAAGGTCTATGCCTCGGGCGAGCTGTTCCCCGACATCCGCGTGCCGTTCCGCGAGGTGGCCCTGCACCCGTCGGCCAATGAGCCGCCGCTGACCATTTATGACCCGTCCGGCCCCTATACCGACCCGACGGTGACCATCGACATCAAGAAGGGCCTGCCCCTGGTCAAGTCGTCGTGGCAGCTGGATCGCGGCGACATCGCCCCCGTGCTCAACCCGCGTGAGGTCAAGCCCGAGGACAACGGCCACGCCAGCGGCAAGAACCTGGCCCCGCGCTTCGACACCTCCAACCACAAGGTGTTCAAGGGGGTCGAGGGCCGCCCGGTCACCCAGTATGAATACGCCAACGCCGGCATCATCACGCCCGAGATGGAATACGTCGCCATCCGCGAGAATCTGCGCCGTCAGGACCGCGCGTCTTCAGACGCGCCTGACGCACAGGCGGGCCTGACGGCCCGCGGTCCCGGTGAGAGCGTCACCCTCGCCGACGGTTCGACCATCCCCGTCGCCCACACCCCATCCCCCACACCCCACACCCGGGACGGCGAATCCTTCGGCGCCTCGATCCCCGATTTCGTGACCCCGGAGTTCGTGCGTCAGGAGATCGCCCGCGGCCGCGCGATTATTCCCCACAACATCAACCACCCCGAGGTCGAGCCGATGATCATCGGCCGCAACTTCCTGGTGAAGATCAACGCCAACATCGGCAACAGCGCCGTCCTGTCCTCCGTCGATGACGAGGTCGACAAACTGGTCTGGGCCACCCGCTGGGGGGCCGACAACGTCATGGACCTGTCGACCGGCCGCAACATCCACAACATCCGCGACTGGATCGTGCGCAACAGCTCGGTCCCGATCGGTACCGTGCCGATCTATCAGGCGCTGGAGAAGGTCAACGGCGTGGCCGAGGACCTGACCTGGGAGGTCTATCGCGACACCCTGATCGAACAGGCCGAACAGGGCGTCGACTATTTCACCATCCACGCCGGCGTGCGCCTGCCGTTCGTGCCGATGACCGCCAAGCGCGTCACCGGCATCGTCTCACGCGGCGGCTCGATCATGGCCAAATGGTGCCTCAGCCATCACCGCGAGTCCTTCCTCTATGAGCATTTCGAGGACATCTGCGACATCATGCGCGCCTATGACGTGTCATTCAGCCTCGGCGACGGCCTGCGCCCCGGCAGCATCGCCGACGCCAATGACGAGGCGCAATTCGCCGAGCTGCGCACCCTCGGTGAACTGACCAAAATCGCCTGGGCCAAGGGCTGCCAGGTGATGATCGAGGGTCCCGGCCATGTGCCGATGCACAAGATCAAGGCCAATATGGATGAGCAGCTCAAGCACTGCCACGAGGCCCCCTTCTACACCTTGGGCCCGCTGACCACCGACATCGCCCCCGGCTATGACCACATCACCAGCGCCATCGGCGCGGCCATGATCGGCTGGTTCGGCACGGCCATGCTCTGCTACGTCACGCCCAAGGAACACCTCGGCCTGCCCGACCGTCAGGACGTCAAGGACGGCGTCATCACCTACAAGATCGCCGCCCATGCCGCCGACCTGGCCAAGGGCCACCCCGCCGCCCGGATGCACGACGACGCCCTCAGCCGCGCCCGCTTCGAGTTCCGCTGGGAAGACCAGTTCAACCTCGGCCTCGACCCCGAGACGGCGCGCAAATACCACGACGCCACCCTGCCCAAGGAAGCGCACAAGACCGCCCATTTCTGCTCGATGTGCGGCCCCAAATTCTGCAGCATGAAGATCAGCCAGGACATCCGCAGGGACGCCCAGGCGCAGAATGATGCGGGGGGGTCGCTTGCGGATGAGGCGGAGAAGGGGATGGCGGAGATGAGCGCCAAATTCCGCGCGGGCGGGAGTGTGGTGGAGGTGAAGGTTTGAGGGTTACGTAAAAGCTGTCCGTATCCGAGAGCTGCAAGCGAAGAAGCGACGCCGTCCTGAAGAGGTCGAACACGGCACAATAACAGGTTGTATTTCCCGCCGCCCTCGTGATGATGGTTGCGAACTTTTGCGGAGGGAAACGATGTCTAAGCTGCCGACAACGCTTTGTGTGATCAACCTCAAGGGGGGCGTAGGAAAATCGACGATATCGGCCCTTCTCGCCCGCTTTGCGTACTCAAGGCGTGGCTTGGATGTCTTAGCAATCGACCTCGATCCACAAGCCAACCTTAGTCAAGGACTAATGCCCTACACGTACGCCGATTTCATCAAACAACAGAAGCCGTCGATCGTAGAGGTTTTTGCTGGCTATCTGCCGCCGTCCGCAACTACCTCCAGCCCTTCGCCCCTTCCTCCCACCGGCGTCACTCAAATCATTGGAACTGCGGCAAATCGATCGCTTGAATTGATCGCTTCCAGATTTGATTTTTCCGACAATTTGCTTGGTGCGGTGAAGATAGACCCTAAAAACCTAGCAAAATTTCTATCCGCAAATTACTCTCATAAAGATCTCGTCATTATTGATTGCTCTCCGACGGAATCTGTTTTTACGACAGCAGCATATCACGCTAGTGGAAATGTGCTTGTACCGGTCAAGCCGGAATATTTTGCCACCATCGGTTTCCCGCTATTGAAGCAGTCAATTTCCAACTTCAAACGATCAAACAAAGGGCACAAAATCAACGTCTGTGGGGTTGTCATCAACAACGCATTTTACGATGGCGGTAATGATGGGGGACCGGAAAAGGCAAGGGCAATGGCTGAGATTGATGCCGAGGCATGTGCTAACGGATGGCCGATTTATACGAACCAGATGCTGCATTCGAGGGGCTATCCGAAGCTGATGAGGGGTGACAACAATTATGCTGGAAACGCCTCATATTTTCCGGCGGTAGCGCTGGAAATTCTGAACTCTCTAGGTTTGTGATGCCCAGCACTAACGAGGACCTTCTTCGCGTCACACTCGCACTTCTCATCGAAAGGTGGGGTTCTGCACGTGTGAGGGATGAACTCGCAGCTTTGGGGGAATCGCCCGACCCGAAGGAGCTTCGCAAATCACAGGCCAAGCGTCGGGTGCGACGCAGCGCATCAGAAATTTTCGGAGAGCTAAAAATTTCTGACCCCGAGCGCACGATACTGGTGCGAGAAATCGCGGGCTTTATGGATAGGAAGCAATTCATTAGTTCGCCCTCGGACGCTCGGGAATTCTTGATTATGCACGGTGCTCGGCCGTCATTATTCAAAGATCGAACTTCTGCGTTTCGTCCGGTCTTGATGGCGTTGGCAAGAATGTCGCTCGGAGAGCTAAGGCGCACCCGCGACATCGCTGCGCATGAAGGACCTGCGAGAATGCGAGACATTTCGACTGCGATAAACGAGGTCACGGATCGTCGTTTCGACTCCGACAAGTGAACTTATTACTGGCCGGAGGAGACACCGAGTTTTCCCTTCCGCGTTATCTCGCGACAACAGCCTAGAGCCGTCTACTCTTTCACGCAGATCGGACCTCGACAGGTTATGGCGAAGCGCTCGCAATCACTGGCTATGGTTTCTGATCTCTCGCCAGCATATTGGTGAGTGAAGCTAGGAACTGGGTTCGTGATCGTAAATCGCATAAGACTGCGTAATTGGCGCAACTTTCGGGAGGCGGATGTAGCCCTCCGAGACCGGCAATTCATAGTCGGGCCAAACGCTGCGGGAAAATCGAACTTCCTTGATGCGTTTCGTTTTCTGAGAGATGTCGCAAAGCCAGAAGGCGGCGGCTTACAGAAGGCTGTGAAGGATCGCGGCGGCCTTTCTAAACTTCGCGCGCTTTCGGCACGACGTGACCCCGAAATCGCGATTGATGTAAGCTTGGCTGAAGAGGCAGATGCTCCGACCATTTGGCGCTATCGCTTGGTTATCCGGCAGGAAACCCGGGGATATCGGCAGCCAATCGTCTCTGAGGAAACAGTCTGGAAGAATGGAAAGGTTATTCTTGAAAGGCCTGACCGTAAGGACGTGGCGGACCCGGTAAGGCTCACCCAAACATTTCTCGAACAAGTCAACGAGAACGCCGCGTTCCGAGAAATTGTGAGGTTCTTCGAGGGGACCACATATCTCCACCTCGTACCCCAGTTGCTCAGGTATTCGGAGCTTCTTCAGGGGCGAATTGAATCGGACCCATTTGGGCAAGGCTTTCTAGAAAGCGTCGCTCGAACGCCGGGTCGCAGCCAAAAGTCTCGACTCTTGAGAATCGAATCTGCGCTCAAGATAGCGGTTCCCCAGCTACAGCAGCTCAAGTTTGAACGCGATGAGGAAACAGGCCGACCTCATTTGGCGGCTCTATATTCCCACTGGAGGCATAATGCGGGATGGCAAAGGGAAGATCAGTTTTCCGATGGAACACTGCGGCTGATTGGGCTTCTCTGGTCTCTTCTTGAAGGCGATTCACTCCTCCTATTGGAGGAACCAGAGTTGTCATTAAACTCGGCAATCGTATCCAAGTTGGCACCCTTAATTTATCGCATGCAGAGGCAGCGAAAACGTCAAGTCCTGATTAGTACGCACAGCATGGACCTACTGTCCGATCCAGGCGTGGATGCATCTGAAGTGCTCTTGCTAGAGGCGAGTCACGAAGGAACATCTGCGACGTTGGTTTCGGACGATGTCGATATGGCGCGATTGATTAGAGCCGGACTAACTGTGGGACAGGTAGCACTTCCAAGGACTCGGCCGCAGCAACTCGATCTTCTAAGCAGCCTCGAATAATGCCCGGCTCTCTGACGATTGTCTCTGAGGATGCTCCGTCCGAATTACTCGCCGAACTGATCGTCCGTTATGTCGATCCGGAAGCAACGATTACAAACCGCCTTGGCAAACAAGGAATCGGTTTCATTGCGCATAGGCTCCGCGCATTGAATGAAGCCGCACGAGGTATGCGCATTCTCGTAATTGCAGACCGAGACAGAGCGGAAAACTGTCCCATTCAAATGATCCAGGAATGGATCGGGGGACCGCAGCACCTCAATCTGGTCGTCCGATTGGCGGAAATGGAGACCGAGGCTTGGATAATCGCCGACCGAGATCGACTCGCAGAATTTCTCGAGATTCCCGTCAATCGCATTCCGCAGAACCCAGACACACTGCAGGACGCCAAGGAAGCATTAGTGAACCTCGCGCGTCTTTCCCGTAGCAGTCGAGTTCGCGACGATATGTGCCCACTTCCGCACGCCGCTGCCCGGGTTGGCCCTGCGTACAACCAACGTTTGGATGAGTTTCTTAGAACTAGATGGCGTGCCCAAGTAGCAGCGAGACAATCCCCAAGCCTCGATCGCGCACAGCGCAGAATTCGTGAACTTTGTATGGAGCGGCCTGGGTTGTACTAAGATGCAAAGCGAAGCCCAGCCTCGCCCGGCCACTTTCCCATCGCTGCGCGACCGGTCTGCCCACCTACCCCCTCGGTGCCCTGATCTTCCGCCACCGCGCCTCGACGAACGCGAACGCCCCGAACGCCATCAGCCCCACCGCCGTCAGGCCCAGCATCCAGCTGCCACCGGGCTGTTTTTCCAGCGCATCCAGCGCCTCGCCCAGACTGGTCACGGCCCCGGGCCGGGCCCGCAGTCCGGCCAGCACCACAAACGCCGCCAGCGGCAGATAGGCGAACCCCAGCGCCGCATAACCGACCCGCGCCAGCGGGGCCAGGCGGCGGCACAGGCGGTCGGAACAGGCCAGGCAGCCGGTGAAATCGTCGCGCGCCGCCCGCACCATATTGGTCACCCCCACGGCCAGAATGGTCAGCCCGGCCCCGACCAGCAGCCATTGCCCCATCGGCAGGGCCAGCAGCCTCTCGACCCTGTCGCGGTTCTGCGCCGCATGCTCGGCGGCCTCGGCGGCGGCCCCGCCGAACGCGTGCAGATACTGGAACACGGTGAAGGCCAGCACGGCGTGGAACACGGCGTTGCTGAACTGGCCCAGCCGCACCGCCAGGCCGCGCAGGTCGTTGCCCTCCCGGTCGGCGTCCAACAGCGACTGCACCAGACTCCAGGCGACGAAGGCCATCAGGCCCAGCCCCAGCAGCACCAGCCACAATTTTCCAAACGGCTGCTGCGCCAGCCAGCCGATCGCCTCGCGCGATCCCGCCGCCTCGTCGACGTCATCGGTCGCCGCCAGCAGGGTCAGCACCCCAGCCGACAGATAGACAAACCCCCGCGCCCCATAGCCGACCCGCGCCAGCCCCTCGATCACCTTGTCCGACAGCTTCGGCCGACGCGTCAGCCGTCGAAACAGATCGTGCAGGCGGTGGTGCGACATCGACGGTCCCGGTCAGAGAAATCAGGCCCGTTCAATCCCCCGGAACGGCAAAGGCTCCGCGCCACCGCGCCCTTCTCCCCTCGTGGGAGAAGGTGGCTCGCGGAGCGAGACGGATGAGGGGGCTGGTGCCGCATCTGCGGTGCGTGCCGACCAGCAGCCTGTCGGATGAAGCGGCGTCTCACCCCTCATCCGCCCCCTCACGGGGGCACCTTCTCCCACAAGGGGAGAAGGATCAGCTTTCCGCCGCGACCTCGCCCGCGATCTTCCGCAGCGCCTCTTCAAACACCGCCACCGGCTGCCCCCCGGAAATCAGGTACTTCCCCTCGATCACCACCGCCGGCACCGAATTGATGCCGCGCGACACCCACAGCGCCGTCTCGGCCCGCACCTCGTCGGCATAGCGCCCCTCGGCCAGCACCGCCGCCGCCCCGGCCCGGTCCAGCCCGGCCTTGGCCGCCGCATCGGCCAGCACCTCCGGGTCGGTCAGATTGCGCCCGTCGGTGAAATGGGTCTCGAACAACGCCTTCTTCAGCGCGCCCTGTTTGTCCGGTGCCGTGGCCCCGGCCCAGTGCAGCAGCCGGTGGCTGTCGAAGGTGTTCCAGATGCGGCTGTCGGGGCCGGTGTTCATGGTGAAGCCGACCTCGGCCGCCCGCTCATGGATCATCTGCCGCGACTGGGCCGACTGTTCGGGGGTCGAGCCGTATTTCTTGCCGATATGCTCGACGATGTTCTCGCCCTCGGGGACCATGTCCGGGTTCAGCAGGAACGGCTGGATCCGCACCTCCGCCTCAATTCCTTCGCCCTTCAACGTCTCCAGCGCCCCCTCCAGCCCGCCCAGTCCGACCACACACCAGGGGCAGACGACGTCCGAAACAAAATCGATCTTCAGGGTCTGGGTCATGACGGCGCTCCGTTGGGGGGAGACCGCATATAGGTGCCGGACGGGCAGAGGCCAGTGCGCGCCTCCATCCTTCTCCCGTTGGGAGAAGGTGCCCCGAAGGGGCGGATGAGGGTCGGCTGGTGCGGATCGCCCCCGG